>Ga0247608_10003747_pt1 | contig 17518 bp, 21 predicted proteins | sample 176DNAGHGlowgp2_FD_193490 | JGI IMG/M metagenome (GOLD analysis project Ga0247608, IMG submission 193490) | Sheep rumen microbial communities from Palmerston North, Manawatu-Wanganui, New Zealand - 1766 DNA GHGlow gp2 | ecosystem: Host-associated > Mammals > Digestive system > Stomach > Rumen ... | reverse complement strand
AATCTTTTTATCATGAATCATATCATTATATTGAAAGATATATGTTTAAAAGGAAAGCAAACTTCAATAGCTGGGAAAGTTTAAATCCTCAAAATTTTGTTTGGAGTACTATAGATGGTAGTTTATCATATAGTAATACATTTAAAGAAGATGCATATTTCGTTAATAATTATGCTCAAACTTCTGCTGAAGAGGATAGAGCTTCTACTTTTGAATATATGATGGCTAATACTAAAGCTAGTTGTTTAAATAGAAATAATAATGTTTGGTATAAGGCCACATATATGGCACTTACTATAGAATCGGTATTTGATACTGTAAGTCCTGATACAATAGAATATTGGGAGAGATTTATTAAAGATTAGTACAAGGTGGTTTAATGAAAGAGTTTATAATTAATGATGATAATTTAACAGAAGAAGATATAGAGATGAAAGTGGTTAGGGTTAAGGCGTTAGTACTTAATTCTAAAGGTAATATATTACTTGCATTTAACAATAATACATATCAATTTCCTGGTGGACACGTTGATGATAATGAGGATATTGATGAATGTATGAAAAGAGAGATAAAAGAAGAAATTGGAATTGATGTGGAAATAAATGAAGATCCATTTTTATCAATAGAAACATATGATAATAATTATTTTAATACTGGAAAGAAGGTATTAAATACAATTTATTATTATAGAGTTTTTACTGATTTAGAACCTGATTTTTCTAAGACAAAATATGATGCTTTAGAGATGAAAACGGATTTTGATTTATTTTATGTAGATTTTGCTAATTTAGAAAAATTTTTAATTAGTAAAATAGATTCTAATGAGATAGATCCTAAAATAGCTAGAGAAATGCTTCATGTTGTTAAAGAATATAATAAAATATATGGAGGAGAAATATGAAAGTATTAGTAACAGGAGGACTTGGTTTTATAGGAAGCCATACTGTAGTGGAATTATTAGAAAATGGATATGAAGTTGTTGTTGTTGATGCGTTGTATAATTCAAGTATAGATGTAGCTGATAAGATAAAAGAGATAACTGGAAAAGAATTTAAATTATATGTAGAAGATGTATGTGATTTAGGAAAAATGGATGAAATATTTAATAATGAAAGGCCTGATGCTGTTATTCATTTTGCTGCATATAAAGCAGTAGGTGAATCTGTTTCTAAACCTATTATGTATTATAGAAACAATTTAACTTCGACATTGAATTTATGTGAAGTAATGCAAAAATATGGATGTAATAAAATAGTATTTAGTTCTAGTGCTACAGTATATGGGGATCCTGAAGTTTTACCAATAACAGAGAATTGCAAAGTTGGAGGTACTACTAATCCATATGGAAGTACTAAGTTAATGAATGAAATGATTCTTAGAGATGTTAATGTTTCTAATCCAGAATTTAATGTAGTAATACTAAGATATTTTAATCCGATTGGTGCTCATAAGTCTGGATTAATTGGGGAGAAACCTAATGGTATTCCAAACAATTTAATGCCATATATAGTTAGAGTAGCTAGTGGTGAATTGAAAGAATTGAGTATTTTTGGAAATGATTATCCTACACATGATGGTACTGGAGTAAGAGATTATATTCATGTGGTTGATTTGGCTAAAGGACATTTAAAAGCAATAGAAAATATGAAACCGGGGGTTAACTACTATAACTTAGGAACAGGTACTGGATATAGTGTCCTTGATATGGTAAATACATTTGAGAAAGTAAATGGTGTTAAAGTACCATATAAGATTGTAGAAAGACGTCCTGGTGATATTGCTGAGTGTTATGCAGATCCAACTAAAGCTTATAATGAACTCGGATGGAAAGCAGAACTTGGTATAGAAGATATGATGAGAGATTCTTATAATTTTATATTAAAATGTAAAGAAGATAAATAATCTTCTTTTTTGTTGTCATATAATAAAAATTAATGTATAATATAAGTCGTTGGAGGAAATAATATGGCAAAAAAAGAAAATAAAAACATTCATGAATTAGAAATTAAAATCGAAGGTAAAAAATGGACAGATGCTATTGATAAGGCATTTACTGAAAAGCAAAAAACTGTAAAGGTTGATGGCTTTAGAACTGGTAAAGTACCAAGAAGTGTATTTGAAAAGAAATTTGGTAAGGAATCTTTATATTTAGATGCTACTAATTATGTATTACAAGATGCTTATAAGAAAGCAATGGAAGATTCTAAATTAGAACCAGTAGTACAACCAAGCGTTGATATTAAAGATATCGATGATAAGGGTGTTACTTTTATATTTAAAGTTATTACTAAACCAGAAGTAACAGTTAAGAAATACAAAGGTTTAAAAATTAAACCAGAAAAAGTAGAAGTAACTGAAGAAGAAGTAAATCATGAATTAGGACATTTATTAGAAAGATATACTGAATTAGTTAGTAAAGACGGAAAAGTTGAAAATGGTGACGTAGCTATAATTGATTTTGAAGGATTTAAAGATGGTGTAGCTTTTGAAGGTGGAAAAGGAGAAAACTACTCATTAGAAATTGGTTCACATACATTTATTCCTGGATTTGAAGAAGGAGTAATTGGAATGAAAGCTGGAGATACTAAGGATATAGATTTAGTATTCCCAGAAGATTATGGTGCAAAAGATTTAGCTGGAGCTAAAGTAGTATTTAAAGTAAAAGTTAATGAAGTTAAAGCTAAACAAGCTCGTGAATTAGATGAAGATTTCTTTGAAGATTTAGGAATGGAAGGAATTGACTCTGAAGCTAAGTTAAAAGAAGAAATTAAAAATTCTATTAAAGCTCAAAAAGAAATGGATGCTGAAAACAAATATGTTGATACAATTTTAGAAGAAGTTTCTAAGAATGTTGATGTTGATATTCCAGAGGAAATGGTTGAAGAAGAAATTGATCGTTTAATGGGAAGATTTGAAGAACAAATGAAGATGCAAGGAATATCACTTGATGTTTACTATCAATTCACTGGTAGTGATGAAAAAGCATTGAGAAGCCAAATGGAAAAAGAAGCATATAAAAATGTATTATATAGATTAATGCTTGAAGAAATAACAATTTTAGAAAAGATAGAAATAAGTAAAGAAGAAGCTGAAAAAGAAGCTGATGAACTTGCTAAAAAATATCAAATGAAGAAAGCTGATTTCTTAAAAGAATTTGGTGGAATTGAATTAATTCAATACGATCTACAAATGAGAAGAGTAGTAGATTTATTAAAAGAATTAAATAAATAATGATAGAAAACGCTATGCGTTTTCTTTTTTTGATATAAGTAAATTTTATAATAAAAAAAATACTATAAAAATTTAAATTTTTTCTTTCCAAAAATGACTCTTTCATTTATAATAGAAAACAGTATTTTAAAAATTTGGGGGTGAATAACCAATGAATGAAAAATTACTTGTTTTGATTATAAATGATATGGTTATATTCCCTAATAATGAAGTAAGAATTGAGTATGATAATACATATGATAAAGCAATGATAGACATTGTTGAAAAGATTGATGACGGGCTAATGTTAATAGTAAATCCTATTAACGATGATGGGGTTGATTTAACATCATTTCCTAAGTATGGAACTTTAGGAAGATTAAAATTAAAGATGAGTGTTCCTAATGGAAAAACAAGAATAGTTATTGAAGGACTTGATAGAGTTGAAATATCTGGTATAGAAGAAGATGAACATTTCTTTAAAGCAAATTATATGCCTTTAATAATTCCAAATAATGATAATAAAGATTATTTTAATATATTAATAAAATCATTAGAAAGATATATTTCAAAAGTACCATATATGGGTAATGCTATTATGAGTCAATTAAATAACGTGACTAACCTAAATGATTTATGTGATTTAATAGCATCTTTTTTACCAATAAATTATGAAGAAAAGAAAAAGTATATTACAGAAATTGATCCTTTAGTTAGAGCTAAAAATTTAATTGAGGATATGAATCGTGATTTAAAATTCGTTGAACTTGAACAAAAGATAGAATCTGAAGTAGAAAAGGAACTTGATGCTACTCAGAAAGAATACTTTTTGCGTGAAAAAATAAAACAAATGCAGAAAGAAATTGGTGATGAGGGTAATAAGGATAATGAAGTTGAAAGACTTAATAAAAAATTATCTAAATTAAAGTGCAGTAGTAAAGTTAAGGAAAAAATTAAGCGTGAATTAGATAGATATGATAGTTTGAATAGTAATTCTCCTGAACTTGGAATGGTGAGAGAATATTTAGATTGGATGTTTAATCTTCCTTGGAATAACTATACAAAAGATACTGATGATTTGGTAAAAGTTAAAAATATATTAGATGCATCTCATTATGCTTTAGAGGAAGTAAAAGATAGAATCCTTGAATATTTAGCAGTTAAACAAAATACTAATAATTTACGTAGCCCTATTTTATGTTTAGTAGGTCCTCCTGGTGTTGGTAAAACTTCACTTGCTATTAGTATAGCTAAGAGTTTGAATCGTAAAGTTGCTAAGATATCAGTGGGTGGAATTAATGATGAAGCTGAAATCGTCGGACATAGGAGAACTTATATTGGTGCTAATCCGGGAAGAATTATTCAGGGTATTAGAAAAGCTGGTACAACCAATCCTGTATTTATCATTGATGAAATTGATAAGATGACTAAAGATATTAAAGGAGATCCCGCTAGTAGTTTACTTGAAGTATTAGATCCTGAGCAAAATGATAAATTTTCTGATCACTACATTGAGGAAGAATTTGATTTAAGTAAAGTTATGTTTATTGCTACAGCCAATTATGTTGAACAAATTCCATATGAATTAAGAGACAGACTAGAGATTATTAATATATCTAGTTATACAGAATATGAGAAGTTAGATATTGCTAAAACACATTTGATTCCTAAAGAATTAGAAGAACATGGTCTTACAAGTTTGCAAGTTCAAATAGATGATGAGGCTATTCTTACATTGATTCGTAACTATACAAAGGAAGCTGGAGTACGTGAATTAGAAAGAATTATTGCAACATTATTTAGAAAAATTGTTAAGAAATTATTACTTGATAAGGATGTTGTTTTTTATAATATAGATAATTCTATGATAGAGGATTTTTTAGGCAAAAAGAAATATATTTACATGGAGAATAATGTAGATAATGAAGTTGGTGTAGTTAACGGAATGGCTTATACAGTATTTGGCGGAGACATTCTTCCAATAGAAGCCAACATGTTTAAAGGAAAAGGAAATTTAGTATTAACAGGTTCTTTGGGTGATGTTATGCAAGAATCGTGTCATATTGCATTAGATTATATTAAATCTAATATGGAATTGTTTGGAATAGATAGTAAGATATTTGAAAAGAATGATATACATATACATGTGCCTGAAGGTGCTGTTAATAAAGATGGGCCATCTGCTGGTATTACAGTAACAACTACATTAGTAAGTTTATTTACTAACAAGAAAGTAGATAAAACTATTGCGATGACTGGAGAAATAACACTTCGTGGTAAAGTTCTAGCTATTGGAGGATTAAAAGAAAAAGTAATTGGCGCTCATAGAGCTGGTATTAAGACTATTTATATACCAAAAGAAAATGAAAAGGATTTAGATGAGATACCTGAAGAGGTAAAAAAAGATATTCATTTCATTACTGTAGATAGATATGAAGATGTATTTACTTCAATATTTGGTGGTGATATAAATGGCTAATAACGTTGAAGTTAATGAAAATGATATATCAGATCTTGGAATTTTAAGTGACTTTGAATTGTTGTTAATATTAAAAAGACAATTATTAAATATATCAGAAGACAGTTTAAGAATAGTATATAGTGATATCGATAGTTATGCGGTATTTGTGGCAATTGTAACTACAATGATAAACGAAGAAAATGCTTTCTTATTTCTTAGTCCTGATTTTAGGATTAGAATAAGAGAAATATTAGAAATACATCGTTTTGATAATGAAAAGTATGATTTGATTAAATATATAAACGGGATTACGTTATCGTTGAATGAAATAGATAATTATTCTCCTGAATTTAAATCAACAGTAATTAATGATTATATGAGTGATCATGAATCAATTAGACATAGAAAGTATTCAACATTGCAGGAGTTTGGTGAAGATTTATCAGCTGATTATGCAGTTTATTATACATTAAGAGGAGTTATCAAAGCTAATTTTAGCGATTCGGAATTTATATCTTCAATATATTATTTTTTAGAGGAATTTCCTACTATATTTGATAATGTTGAATTTTTAGAAAGAACAAAAATTCAATTAGAAGAGATTTCTCAAAAATATAGTATTGTTGATCGCATTAAAAGAAAAAATTCTAAAGAAGCAAAACAATTATTGAAATGTTTTAATTAAGAAGAATAATTATTCTTCTTTTTTCATACTCTTTTTTAGGAGGATTATTATGAAAAAGAAAGTAACTTTTGAAAAAAGTATTGAATTTCCTACGATGATTGGGGAAATATGTGAAATATCTTTAGATCAAGAATTAAAGTTTACTAATGAATCGAATGTAGAAGGAGATTTACTTTTAACAGGTAAATATAAGATGACAGAGGCATCTAGATTAGAGGAAGATTTTAGTTATAAAATTCCTACAGAAATAGCTCTAACTGAAAAGGTGGACTTAAATACTACAAATATTGAAATATCCGATTTTTATTATGAAATAGAAAATGAAAATATACTTATATGTCATATTGAATTAACCATAGAAGGATTGGAATTATTAGAAGAAGATAATATAGTTTTAGAAAGAGAATGTGATGGAGATGATATGGTAACTAAAGAAATTGAAATTCCTGTATTAGAAACTAAGGAAGAAATAATAGAAGATGATAAAAAAGAAATTGATTCTACTGAACCAATTAATTCTTTATTTTCCAATTTAGATGATGAAAAAGATAGATATGGGACATTTATAGTATATATGGTAAGAAATGATGAAACAGTTAATTCAATAATAGAAAAATATCATACTACTATTGAAGAATTAGAAAAGTATAATGATTTAAAAGAAATAAATTTAGGGACAAAATTAATAATACCATTAATAAATGAATAAAGATTTATATGATTCATTAGAAGAAACATTGGGATATTTAAGAGATTATTATTTAGATTGGCAAGATTATATAGAAAGATTTTCTTTCCCTAGATTGGATTATTATTTTTTTATTACTAATATTAGTTCTTTTTATAAGATTTTAGATTTAGCTTTTTCTAGATTAGAAAAATGGGATAAAGAAAATGAAATAGATTTATTCAATATTTTAATTTGTATTCCTAGAAAGATTTATTTTACTGATAATATTTATAATAACTTTAGAATGATAAGAAACTGTTTGAATTATAATGATTTAGTATTAAAAAAATATAAAGAAGATTAAAAAACATATTAATCCAAATTCTATTAATAATAAAAATACATTAAATTTAGTAGTTATAAAGAGAAGAATTAATAATTGGTAAATTATAATTATGGCTGTTACTAGTATAGCCCATAAATAGATACTATTACTTCTTCTTTTTTGTTTGCATGAATTACATCTACAAAATAATTTATGTTTTAAGTTCATATAATCACCTAGTGTATTGTATTCATAAAATAATAGATTGCTATTATATTTTAAGATTGATATAATTAAATTAATAGAAATGAGGTATGATTATGGAATTAAAAGGAAGTAAAACTGAACAAAATTTAATGGCTGCTTTTGCAGGAGAGAGTCAAGCTAGAAATAAATATACTTATTTTGCTAGTAAAGCAAAAAAAGATGGGTATGAGCAAATAGCTGCTATATTTGAAGAAACAGCTAATAATGAGAAGGAACATGCAAAAATGTGGTTTAAAGAACTTAATGGTGGAGAAGTTCCTTCAACAATAGAAAACTTAAAAGCTGCAGCTGATGGAGAAAACTATGAATGGACAGATATGTATGAGACATTTGCTAAAGAAGCTGAAGAAGAAGGATTCATAGCTCTTGCTAAGAAATTTAGAATGGTTGGAGAAATAGAAAAACATCATGAAGAAAGATATAGACAATTATTAAAGAATATTGAAGATGAAGTAGTATTCTCTAAAGATGGTGATAGAATTTGGATTTGTCGTAATTGTGGACATGTATGTGTAGGAAAAGAAGCTCCAAAAGTATGTCCAGTTTGTGCTCATCCACAAAGCTATTTTGAAGTTAAGGCTGAAAATTATATGTAATTAATTAAAAGCGATTTCTTCTAAAAGATCTTCGTCAACAATTAAAATATAAAGAAAAATAAAACCCGATATTAAAACAAGAGTAGTTGCAAGTAATGATAAATTATCGTACTTGAATTGTTTGATACTCTTGTTTTTATTTTGAAAAGATTTGATGGAATCAATTTCAAAATAACTATATACACATATTAGTATAATAAAGACGGATATATTTAATTTGCGATAAAAATTTTTACTATTTTGATTATTAGTTATAAAGTAATCTTTCTCGAAATAATTTCCTAAAAGCGAAAGAAAAATAATTCCTAAATAAATTATCCAAATATTATTTTCTATTTCTATCTTTTTTATTCTTTCATTATTCATATTAAAATATATTATTAGATATGTTATAATATGTTTGTCATTAGGGGTGAAATTATGAAGAAACATGAATTGTTAGTTCCTGCAGGAAATATGGAATGCTTAAAACAAGCTGTATACAATGGATGTGATGCGGTTTATTTGGCATGTAAAAGTTTTGGAGCTAGAAAATTTGCTAATAATTTTAATAATGACGAGATAATTGATGCTATTAAGTTTTGCCATTTATATGGTGTTAAAGTATATGTAACTATGAATACTCTAGTAAAAAATAATGAAATAGATGCATTTGTTGAACAAGCAAGATTTCTTCATAAAAATGGCGTAGATGCATTAATTGTTCAAGATTTTGGTATGATATGTTATCTACGTGAGAAGTTTCCTAATTTAGAGATTCATGCATCCACTCAAGCTAATATATCATCAAGAGATATTTGTAAATTATATTATGATTTAGGTGTAAAAAGGGTAGTATTCTCAAGAGAACTTTCCATTGATGAAATTGATAGTATAGATGTGCCTATTGAAAGGGAAGCTTTTATTCATGGGGCACTTTGTATATCATATTCTGGTTGTTGTTTGATGAGTAGTATGTTGGGGGGAAGAAGCGGAAACAGAGGAGAATGTGCAGGAAGTTGTAGATTGCCTTATTCACTTGAAAAAGATGGTAAAATCATTTCTAAAAATAAATATTTATTAAGTACAAAAGAGTTAAATACTTCTAGTAAGATAGATAGATTATTAGATAGTTCTATTTATAGTTTTAAAATAGAAGGTAGAATGAAAAGCCCTCTATATGTAGGATTTATTACTAATTTTTATAGGCATTTAATAGATAAAAAAGAATTTGATTTAGAAAAAGAAACAGATAGATTAAAAACTATATTTAATAGAGAATTCACAGTAGGTAGAATGTTTAATGAAAAAGATAATAATTTTATGAATATTGAATCTCCTAATCATAAAGGGTTGAATATAGGAAAAGTTATTGATGTTAGTAAAGATAAAATAAAAATAAAATTAAATGCTAGTTTAAATCAATATGATGCAATTAGATTTGTAGGTGAGTATAAAGGATTTATAGTAAATTATTTATATGATGAAAAAGGTAAATTAGTTAATAGTGCTAGTGATATTTGTTATGTAGATAATAAGGTTGATTTAAAAGAAAATTGTATAGTTTCTAAAACGCAAGATTATAAGTTGGAACAAGAATATTTAAAACAAGAAAACAAGCGTAAAGTAAATATTGATATTAGTGTTAAGGCTATGCTTGGAAGTAAGTTATATGTTGAATTTGATGATGGAAAAAACAAGGTATCTATGGAAGGAGAAATCGTTCAAAAAGCTATTAATTCAGCTATGAGCAAAGATGATATAGAAAGACAACTTTCTAAGTTAGGAAATACTCCTTTTGTATGTGAAAAATTTATTATTAATTGTGATTCAAATATATTTATGACGGTAAGAGAATTAAATGAAATAAGAAGATGTTTATCAGAAAAATTAGTAGATATTAGGCAAAATAAAGTAGATGAGATAGTAGAAAAAGAAGTTGTTTTTGAAAATGAAAACCATGACGTTCTAAGGGTAAATTCTTTTGTAGTTAGAAATAAAATTCAATTGGATAAGTGCCTTTCGTTTGATAATGCTAGAGTATATGTTATGGATAAAAGACTATATGAAGAATATAAAAATCATAATAATGTATATTATTATGTTCCTAGGGAAGAATTTAATATAAATGATAATTTATCTGAAAAGGCTTTAGTATCAGATTATTCTTTATATAGTAGTGATGTTATTGGTAATTATACTTTAAATGTTTTTAATGTTTATACAGCATACTATTTAAAAAAAATTGGTATTAATAAGGTGTGTTTATCAGTTGAATTAGATGAAGCTGAATTGATTGAATTTATGGACTTATATGAATCTAAATTTGGTAGTTATGAATTTGAAATATTGGTATATGGTAGAATTGAAAACATGATTATTAAAGGAAACATTTTAGATATAGAATCTGGTTATAATAATTATAATTTAATAGATTTTAAGGGGAGAAGATTTCCTGTATACTATGACGGAATTAATACTCATATATTAAATTATGAAGATAGAAATATCGATGTGAGTAAATTTGCTAGTTTATGTAGTCTTAGATATGATTTATATGATGAAGATATAAATAGTATAGATAATGTAGTAAAAATATGTTAAAATAGTAATGTAAGGAGTGTTTCTATGAAAGAAAGAACTTTAGAAAAAAAAGATAAGAAAATAGTACGTAATTATATTATTACTATAGTATTATTTATAGCATGTTGTGGATTGGTATTATATTTACGAGAATTATATAGAGTAAATGAAGCAGAACAAAAAAAGATACCAGTTATTCAAGGATATATTTCAGAAATATATAGTGATGATTTAGAACACTATATTATGGATAATCCTAATGGGGTTATTTATATGTGTATAGCTAATGATGAAAATTGTAGAGCATTTGAAAGAGAATTTAAAAAATTATTAAAGAAAGATGAGTATAGCGATAATTTAGCTTATCTTAATTTAATTGATGTGGATCAAAATGAGTTTTTAAATAATTTTAATTCTAAGTATATTTATAAGACAAAATTATCAAAAGAATATCCAGCATTTGTATTGTTTGAAGATGGTAAAGTAAAAGCAATATTACAAGAAAAAAGCAAAAAATTAGATATAGTTAAGGTTAAACATTTTTTAGAACTTAGTGAAATAGGAGAGTAATCTCCTTTTGTAATGGAGGAAATATGAATAATATAGTATTGTTTGAACCTGAAATTCCGCAAAATACAGGAAATATAATGAGAACATGCGTAGCTACAGATACTAAGCTACATTTAATTAAACCATTGGGGTTTGAAATAGATGACGCTCATTTAAAAAGAAGTGGAGTAAATTATATAGACAAATTAGAATATTATGTTTATGATAATTGGGAAGATTTTAAAACTAAGAATAAAGGAATTTATTATTACTTTACCCGATATGGGCATAAACCTCATACGAGTTTTGATTATAGTAATAAAAGTAATGAAAACTTATATTTTATATTTGGAAAAGAGTCTACAGGAATTCCAAAAGAAATATTAAAAGATGATTTGGATCATTGTATGAGAATACCTATGACAGATAAAGTGCGTGCTTTAAATGTATCTAATAGTGTGGCTATTGTTATATATGAAGCATTAAGACAACAGGATTATAATGATTTATTAAGAGAAGAGCCACATAAAGGTGCTGATTATTTAGAAAGAGATTAATCTTTCTTTTTTTGTATTAAAATATAAATATTTTCTCATAAGTATATTGGAGGCAAAATATGGGAAAATATAAAGTTGATATTAGTGGGATAAAAACAAATGACTTAATAAGTTTGAGTCAAGATGAAATGAACAGATTATTTGTTAGTTATAAAGAAGGTAATGATGAAGCAAGGGAGTTTTTGATTAATGGAAATTTAAGATTAGTATTGTCGGTGTTAAAAAAATTTTATAATAAAGCTGACAATCTAGATGATTTATTTCAAATAGGTTGTGTTGGATTAATAAAGGCTATTGATAATTTTGATTTAAGTTATAATGTTAAGTTTTCTACTTATGCTGTACCTATGATCTTAGGCGAAATAAAAAGATATATTAGAGATAATAATAGTATTAGAATCAGCAGATCTTTGAAAGATATTGCATATAAAGTATTGAAATTTAAAGAAGATTATTATTTAGAACATGGAATAGAACCAAATGTGGATATAATTTCAGAAAGCCTAGATATTAGCGATTTTGATATTAGTAATGCACTACTTGCTTTTAAAGATCCAATTAGTATGTATGAAGCGATATATAATGATGGTGGAGATACCATATATTTATACGATCAAATTGAGGATAAAAGGGGGAGTGTTGATTTGTCTGGTAAACTTGCATTAGAAAATGCGATTGATAATTTAGAAATACGTGAAAAGTATATTTTAGATGAGAGATTTATTATGGGAAAATCTCAGGTTGAAATAGCTGACGAATTATCAATTAGTCAAGCTCAGGTTTCCAGATTAGAGAAGAAAGCTATAAAAGAGTTAAAGAAGGCATTAAAATAGTATGATTGCATAGAATTTAATAGGTGATTTTAAAATGAGAATGTCCGATTTGCAATCTAAAAAAATAATAAATATTTCTACTGGTAGAAGTATGGGTAATATAATCGATGCAGATATAAAAGAAAATGGAATGGTAGAGGTGTTGATAATTGAACAAAATAAAAATCTTTTTTCATTGAATAGGGAAAGCGATACAAGAATTTATTGGAATGATATTACAAAAATAGGGGAAGATGTAATATTAGTAAAAAGAGATTAAAAACTTATTTTACTAAAATAGTTTTTTCTTTATTATTTGTTTTTGTAATATCTTTTTTTTGTATTTATATAATAGATTTAAAAGTTAATTCTGTTTTGATACCATATATAAATGTTGAAGCAGAACGATTGGTAACTAATGTTGTTAATAAGGTGGTTAATGAGGAAATGAAAAAGATAAATATGTCGAAATCATTAGTCAGTGGGGATAGTTATAATTCAGCTATAATAAATGAAATAGAAGGTAAAATAGATAAGAGAATTCAAGATGAATTGATTGATATTGATGATGGGATAATTGAAGATTATTTTATTCCACAAAGAGTAAAAAAAGGTAGATTCAAAAAAATAAAAAATGGTATTTTGTGCGATATAAGTGTTGGTTCTATTCGAGGATCTACCTTGTTTGCTAATATCGGTCCTACTATTCCTATAAAGTTATTGTTTAGTAGCGGGGTTAATTCAAATATAGACGTTGATATAAATGAGTATGGCATAAACAATGCAATTATAAAAACATATTTTAACGTTGAAATAAGAGAACAAATAACTATGCCGATATCATCAAAAAGGAGAAAAATTTCTATTAGAAAAGTAATTGCTGTTGATATTATTAAAGGGAAAATTCCCGATTATTATACTGGACTTATAAATTAAATTGTTGATATAATTATAATGAGGTGTGAATATGAAAAAAGTAGTAATAAATGGTGCTGAATATGAAGTTATTAGAAATGATCAAGACTGCCTTGATACTGCCATTTTGGAAGAAAAGTTAACTGATTATTTTGATTCATATGATTATATATTTGGTGATTATGCTTATGAAAAAGTGAGATTAAAAGGGTATTATGAATCAAATAATAAAAATGCAAACAAGATTAATGATATTAAGTATTTAGATGATTACATTAAGGAATATTGTAGTTATGGTTCTAAGACATTTTTAATAAAAAAAGTAAGATAAATACTTGTAATTATCTAGATTTATGATAAAATGATATTGTATGAATAATAAAGGGAGGATTTATTATGGAAAATCAAGAAAATGAAAAAAAGATGATGTCAATTGTGGCAGAAGATGGTTCTATTGAAGAAGTAGAAGTAATATTGGCATTTGAATTTAAAGATACAAAAAAAGAGTATGTTATATATACAAAAAACGAAAAAGATGAAAATGATAATGTAACAGTTTATGTTTCTAATGTAGATCGTTCGTCAGGAGAACCTAAATTAATGGGTATTGATGATGAAGAAGAATGGAATAGAGTAAAAGACGTATTGCGTGAGTTATCAAAATCTGAGTAACATAGAGGGAGGTTTGTCTTATGGTTTTAGACATGGTAAATGCAGTAGAGGCAGAAAAAAAGGCTAAGCCTAATGAAGGACTGATCAAAAATTCAATTAAATTAAAAAAAGAGTCTGATGAAAGAGTACGAAGAAAAGCATTAGCATTGATGGCAGAGAGGGATGCAAGAATTGCTGCTCTTAACGAAAAAATAGAAAAAGAAGTTGCTAATGATGTGCCTAGAGAGGTTATATATGGTCAAAACTTTGATACTGCAGCTAAAATTAAGTCTTTGGAAAAGGAAATTTATCTTTTAGGTATAACACAAGGCCCAATTGAACAATATGGAAATAGAGCAATTAGATTAATTGATAAAATGATTAATAATGCAAGAGCAAATTCAGATATGATATATAAAAGTATTGAAGAAAAACCAAATAAATCATATGATGAAGTATCACTTGAGAAAATAGTAGAACAAGCAGAAAAAGAAGCCGTAGATAAGGGTATTACTAATTCTGTTATTCATTCTTCATCAGCAGATGCTGTTCCTGTTGTAGAAACTCCAGTTGTTGATATCCAACAAGTAGCACAAGATAATCAGCAATCAATAGGAGAAAGTATTGATACTGCAATTAGAGATGAATCCCTTGGATATAAAGATGTAAAAGATGTAGTTGATGAATTCATTCCAAAAGAAAAAAATCCATCAGTAAGTGATGTAAATGAAGTTGGTTATGAGTCTACAGCAACTGGAGAACAAATTCAACCAGTGTTTGTAGATGATGCAAATAAAGAAAAAGTTAATGAAAGATTAAATCAATTCATAAGTAGTGGCGTAGAAGAAAAAGAAACTGAACCAGAGATAGAGAAAGCAGATACTATTCCTGTTGTAGAGGAAGTATCAAATGTAGTTCCAGAAAAATCTGATAATGAAGATTATACTTATAAAAGAATGACAGATGATGAGATTGCTGCTTCACAAATTAATATTAATTCAACACCAGTAGTTAGTGAAATTCCTTTACGTGATGAACCAGTTATAGTTCCTGAACGTGAGATTAAGGAAGAAGAGCAGAAACTTGAGATTGCTGAAGAAAATAAACAGCCTGTAATAGAAGAGGCTAGAAGTATGGCTGTGCCACAAGATAGTATTAAGAAGTATAGTGAATATAAAGGACTTACTTTTGAACAATTACAGGAAATTCTTGCTGAAAAAGAAAATAAATCAAAAGAATTAAAAGAAAATTTAGATAATAGTGATCAAAAATTAGCTGAGGCTAAAGCAGGATATGCAGAAATTATTGAAAGTGAAACTGCTGCTAAGGAAAGAAATGCTAAATTGTATGAGGAAAAGAAAGAAGCAGAGACTAAAGCAAAAGAAATGATGATGGATACAATATTTTCTATAGATGTTGAAAATGGTAATATGACTGAGTCAATTAGAGCTAATCAACAAGCGTGTGATAATATAAAGACAGCTAGTGATGAAGTAACAAGTAGAATTTCTAAATTAGATAGTGAGGCAGAGGCTACTCAAGAAGAAATTAATAAATTTAAGGAAATACAGAAAATGTTAGGTGCAGATGAAGAACTTCATCAAGCTGTTTCAGGTAATATGATGATTAAATAAGAAGGTATTAACCTTCTTTTTTTTTCATAAAATTAATAGGTGATGGGTATTATAAATTATGAATATTATGTTTTAAATCCTAAAGGATTAAATAAAATAAAAAAATTAGATTGGACTCAATTATGGATTAAAAAAATTGATTATATTTTAGATTGTTATAATAGAATAAAAGGAAAATATAAAATTATAGATGAGAGCATTGATTATTATATTGCTATGTGGGAAAATGGCTTATTTCAATTAAAAGAATGGAGCAACTATTATAATAATGCCTTTAGTCAGCACATGATTATTTTTTATGAGAATTTTTTTGATCATAATTTTTATAAGGTTGATGTAAAGGAAAGAGATTTATCAGAATATATTAAATATATGTTTTTTAAGAATGATTATAATATAAATTATATATATAACTTAGTGGAAAAAAGTATAGGTAAATTTAATTATTATCTGGTTGTAGCTCGATTGTTATTTCCTAGCTATTATATTTATTATTTAGAAAAAGTTTTTGTTTATAATGAAGATTATAATGTATTGGAAAAAATTATAGATAGAACTAGAGAATATGAAGAATTTTTAAAAAAGGTAGTTGATAAAATAAATCAATATTTGACAAAAAAAATAGTATTGCCATTTTAGTAATACTATTTTAATTATTCATCAATATTTTTGACTTCCTTTATTTCTGGTATTTCACTAATCATTATTTCTTCAATACCATCCTTTAGTGTGGTGTCAATAAACATGCAATCTTTACAGGCACCATCTAATTTTACATAAACAATGTTGTCAACATATTTGACAAACTCTATGTTTCCGCCATCGCCAATTATAAATGGTTTTATGCGATCTATTATAGAAATGATTTTTAATTCAATTTCTTCTCTATTCATATTTCTCACCAAGGAAATTATAACACTAATTTCATTATTTAGTAAACATATTTAAATATTTATGATATAATATTTTAGCAGGTGTATTAATATGAAAAATTATAAAATAGGTGATATAGTTAAAGGAAAAGTAACTGGTATAGAAGATTATGGGATCTTTTTATTAGTAGATAATGAGGTAACGGGATTAATTCATATTTCTGAAATTTCAGATAGTTTTGTTAGAAATGTTGCGGATTATGCAGGAATAGGAGAAATAATAAAAGCTGAGGTTATTGAGTATGATGAAATAAATAATAGATTAAAATTGAGTATAAAAAGTGAAAACTGTGGTAAAAAAGTAAAGAAAAGTGAATTGATTAGAGAAACAGGTTCTGGTTTTGATGCTTTATCCAAACAACTTGACGTTTGGATTGAAAATAAAGAAAAAGAAATGTCTAAAAAATAAAAAAACTTGAAAATATAGTTGACAAAAAGCTTATAAATTGGTATATTTAATACTGTCAACCGATAGGTGGCGTTATTTCGGGCGATTAGCTCAGTTGGTTAGAGCATCTGCCTTACAAGCAGGGGGTCACAGGTTCGAGTCCTGTATCGCCCACCATTATGTGCCGAAATAGCTCAATTGGTAGAGCAACTGACTTGTAATCAGTAGGTTCCGGGTTCAAGTCCTGGTTTCGGCACCATTTTTTTGGAGAGGTAGCGAAGAGGCTAAACGCGACAGACTGTAA
>Ga0247608_10003745_pt1 | contig 17520 bp, 16 predicted proteins | sample 176DNAGHGlowgp2_FD_193490 | JGI IMG/M metagenome (GOLD analysis project Ga0247608, IMG submission 193490) | Sheep rumen microbial communities from Palmerston North, Manawatu-Wanganui, New Zealand - 1766 DNA GHGlow gp2 | ecosystem: Host-associated > Mammals > Digestive system > Stomach > Rumen ... | reverse complement strand
TTCGATTCTCGGCGAGCACTGAGGAAGTTGCGCACTTACGGCGGATTATCGACGAGGATGGCCGGGGGCATCACGCTACAGGGACAGAGGCAGGCAAGACTTATACGATGCACATTCAGTTGAGTCCACAAGGAGGCAAGAACCGCTTCCTGTGCTATCAGGATGTGTTCGAAAGTAAGAAGAAACCCCGTGAGGTGACGGTCATCTACATGGAGGGGACCATCAGCGACATCTATAAATTAGAAGAAATAATCAATAAGAAATAAATACAAAGCATTATGAAAAGACTTATGACCATTGCGCTGCTCGCTATTGTAGCAACTGCTAGCGCACAAGAGAATGATACCGTAGTTATTCACAATCCTAAGAAAGTGACAATCGTGACCAGCGATTCGTTGCAGAAAATTCTCGTTACGGGCAAGGAAGGTGACGATAAGTTTACTTATCAGAACACCATTCAGTTGGTAGATTCCAACTATGTGAGTACCACCCACATCGGCCGCGACCGTTGGGAGCTCATCCCTAGTGTGAAAGTTGGCAAGAAGAGAGATGACGGCCGGGGACGTGGTTCCAGCAATTCATTGTCGGCCCACTTCGGACTCGGCTTCACCGCTCCTACAAACGTAGATGCGCGTGCCGACTTCTCGACCTTCAAGTCGTGGGAAATATTTGCCACTCTGATACAGTGGGATCACCATTTCGACTATCGGGAGCATAATACTGTTTCGCTCGGTTTCGGTATCGACTGGAAGAACTACCGTATGACGGATGATATGCGCTTCACCAAGGCTCCAGACGGCAATGTCGTTATAGAGAAGTATCCCTTGCAGGTGTCGCCTGATTTCTCGCGCATCAAGGTGTTCTCCGTCACGGCAAATCTATCTTATACTTATAGTTTCGACGAAGATTTCTGGATAGGTTTTGGGCCTGTTGTGAACTTCAATACTTACGCCAGCATCAAGACAGAATATTCGATGTATGGCGATGATATTAAAAAGGTGGATAAGGATATCCGCCAGCGGCCCATCACCATCGACTGGATGCTGCGCCTTGGTGTCGGCGGCGTTCCGCTCTACGTGAAGTATTCCAACGATGATGTACTGAAAGATGGCGGTATCAGATTCCGGTCACTCTCCTTCGGACTGTATTTGTAAGCAGACAAACATTACCAATGGGGAAAGATGCCTATCTAACAGGGGAAGAGGTACGGGGTAACAGGGAAAGAGCCCTAGGGTATCGAGAAAAGGGCGTTCGGCCGCATTAATGCGGGCGGGCGCCCTTATATCTGCGAGCGAATGGGCATATATATGGGAACGCACGCCCGAATCCGATTTTATGCAGTGCGAACCTTTTTATTTTCAGATAACAGTATTAAGTGCTTCTATGTCATTCATGGCGAGTTACGTTAACGATAACGTGAAAAAAAATAGCGGAATGCAATGCGTTTCGCTATTTTTTTGTAACTTTGCACTCGAATCAGCTGAAACAAACAATAATTATCGATAATTAAACAATGGAACAAGTATTTAGTTACATTATTAGTCTTGGTGCATCGGTGATGATGCCTATCCTGTTTACCATCATCGGACTCTGTATCGGCATGAAGTTCGGAAAATCTTTGAAATCAGGACTTTATGTGGGAGTAGGATTCGTGGGACTGGGCATCGTGACTGCTCTCCTGACAAACAATTTCGGCTCACCGTTGAGTGAGATTTCAAAACTTTATAACCTGCAGCTTGGTGTGTTCGATATGGGTTGGCCTGCTGCAGCAGCTGTGGCATATAACACGGCAGTGGGCGCACTGATTATCCCTATCTGCCTGGGTGTGAATTTCCTGTTGCTCATTACCAAGTGCACACGTACGGTGAACATCGACTTGTGGAATTACTGGCACTTCGCTTTCATCGGAGCTGTGGCCTATTTCGTGATGGATCAGAGTCTGGCATGGGGCTATTTCGCTGCTATCGTCTGTTACATCATTACACTGGTGATGGCCGATTTGACGGCAGACAAGTTTCAGAGCTACTACGATGATATGGAGGGAATATCTATTCCTCAGCCCTTCTGTCAAAGCTTCACAGCCTTCGCCATTGGTGTTAACTGGTTGCTCGACAAGATTCCTGGCTTCTCGAAGCTTGATATCGATGCCGAGGGTTTGAAGAAGAAGTTCGGTGTGCTGGGTGAGCCTATCGTTCTTGGTGTGATTGTAGGTGCACTGATAGGTGCCGTTGCTCAGCTGGATATCAAGAAAGTGCTCTTTCTGGGTGTGACGATGGGTGCCGTGATGGAGCTGATTCCTCGTATCACAAAACTCTTCATCGATGGCCTGAAGCCTATTGCTGAGAAGACGCAGGAGGTGGTTCAGAAGAAGTGGGCAGGCAAGAAGGTGTATATCGGTATGTCGCCTGCACTGGTGATTGGCCATCCCACGACGCTTGTGGCATCACTCATCCTGATTCCTCTGGCCCTGCTGATGGCTGTTGCCCTGCCTGGCAATGAGTTCCTGCCACTGGCCTCACTCGCTGGTATGTTCTATGTGTTTGTGATGGTGCTGCCTTATACGAAGGGTAATGTGATCAAGACGCTGATTGTCGGTATCATTGCAGTTGGCATCGGTCTTTGGTTTGTAACCGATATGGCACCTGCTTTCTCTCAGGCTGCTCAGACGGTGTATGCCCAGACACAGGATCCTGCTGCCAAGATTCCTGAAGGCTTCCAGGCTGGTGCCCTCGACTTTGCCAGCTCGCTCTTCGGCTGGGTCATCTACAAGTGTGTCAACAACCTTGCATACATTGGTGCTGCTGTCCTGACGGTCATTACCATCTGCATGGTGTTCATCAACCGCAAGCGTATCGTTGCAGAAGAGAAAGCCAATAGTGATAAGTAATAGTGAATAATTAAGACGATAGAAAATGAAAAAGAAAATTTTATTAACATTAGTGCTTATGAGTAGCTTAACCAGTGGCTTTGGCCAGCAGAAAGTGAATTTCCAGACGGCTTGTCATCCTGAGGATGTGAAACATTACGACACGAAGACCCTGCGCGAGCGCTTCGTGATGGAAAAGGTGATGGTGGCCGATGAGATCAACCTGACCTATTCACACTACGACCGCTTTATCTTCGGAGGAGCGATGCCAGTCAACAAAACCCTCAAACTGGAGAACTTTCTCGAGCTTGGTCTCGATGTTGATCCAGGTATCAAGGAGAAGTATTTCCTCTACAACCGCGAGCTCGGTATCGTGAACTGTGGTCAAGGCGACGGTGTGGTGATCGTCGATGGTAAGGAGTATGCCCTCTCTCCAAAGGAGGCCCTCTACATCGGACGTGGTCATATCGCCAAGGACAAGGACGTGAACAAGGAGGTGCTCTTCCGCTCGAAGGATGCCTCGAAGCCTGCAAAGTTCTACCTGAACTCAGCTACCGCCCATCAGCACTACAAGACCCAGTGGATTACCCTCGATGGTCGCAAAGGCTCGCTGAAGGCCGCTGTCTGGGGGCCTGTGGGCTCACTCGAGGAGTGTAACAACCGTACCGTCTATAAGCTCATCGTCAACGATGTGCTCGAGGAGGGTCCCTGTCAGCTGCAGCTCGGTCTGACACAGCTCAATCCTGGAGCTGCCTGGAACACGATGCCTCCTCATACTCATGGACGTCGTATCGAGGCCTACTATTATTTCAACCTCCCTCAGGAGCAGACTATCGCTCACATCATGGGTGAGCCTCAGGAGAGCCGTGTGGTTTGGCTGCACAACGAGCAGGCCATCATGTCGCCTGAGTGGTCGATGCATGCTGCTGCTGGCACCTATTACTATACCTTCATCTGGGGTATGGCCGGTGAGAACCTCTACTACAATGATAAGGACAATATCCCCGTCATCGATATTAAATAGTAAATAGTAAATTGTCAAATAGTAAATTATAATGGCTCCTGTACAAATATCTAAAATGTCCAACTTCCGTTGGGTCATCTGTGCGTTGCTTTTCCTGGCAACCACCATCAACTACATGGACCGTCAGGTTCTATCATTAACATGGAAGGACTTCATCGCCCCTGAGTTCCACTGGACAGATGGCGATTACGGTACCATCACGGGTATGTTCTCGCTCTTCTATGCCATTGCCAACCTTTTCGCAGGTAAGTTCATCGACTGGATGGGCACTAAGAAGGGCTATCTCATCGCTATCTTCGTATGGTCGTTGGGTGCTGTGCTCCACGCTGGATGTGGATGGGTGGCGATGTCCGTCGAGGGCTATGACTCCCTCGAGGCTCTGCGCGCTGTGCAGGCTGGCAGTGATGCAGCTGTCGCTATTGCTACGATATCCGTTTGGCTCTTCCTGAGCTGTCGTCTGATTCTCGCTGTTGGTGAGGCTGGTAACTTCCCTGCTGCCATCAAGGCCACAGCCGAGTACTTCCCCAAGAAAGACCGTGCTTTCTCTACCTCCATCTTCAATAGTGGTGCTTCTGTAGGTGCCTTGGCAGCACCTGCTACTATTCCCCTGCTGGCACGTGCCTGGGGTTGGGAGATGGCATTCATCATCATTGGTGCCCTCGGCTTCCTTTGGATGGGTCTTTGGACCTGGCTCTACGACAAACCACGTCAGAACAAGTTCGTCAACCAGGCTGAGCTCAACTATATCGAGCAGGACAATGACATTGCCGAAGTACAGGATCGTGCGCAGGTAAAGGAAGAAAAGGTGATTCCTTTCTTCGATTGCTTCAAGTTCAAGCAGACCTGGTCTTTCCTCGTGGGTAAGTTCATGACTGACGGCGTGTGGTGGTTCTTCCTCTTCTGGGCGCCTGCTTATTTCAGCGACCAGTATGGCTATACCTCCGACTCTACAATGGGTATTCTGTTGATCTTCACCCTCTATGCCATCGTGACGATAGTCTCTATTGGCGGTGGCTATCTGCCTACCTATTTCGTTGAGAAGAAGGGCATGAATCCTTATCTGGGTCGTATGCGCGCCATGCTGATCTTCGCCTGCTTCCCCGTGCTGGGACTTTTTGCACAGCCTCTTGGCGCCTACAGTGCCTGGTGGCCCGCTATCCTGATTGGTCTGCTAGGTGCAGGACATCAGGCTTGGAGTGCCAACCTGTTCTCGACCATCGGTGACATGTTCCCCAAGTCTACTATTGGTACGATTGTAGGTCTTGGAACGATGGCTGGTGGTATCGGCTCAATGAGTATTAACCTCGGTTCTGGTAAGTTCTTCGACTGGGCTGCAGAACTGTCTATTGAGAAAGTTGGCGTGGAAAATGCTTTCACTTTCTTTGGTTTCGACGGAAAGCCCGCTGCCTATATGGTGGTGTTCTGCATCTGTGCTGTGGCTTATCTCATCGGCTGGTTCATCATGAAGACCCTTGTGCCGAAGTATAAGCCCATTGAGATTGAGTAATGGTTTTGTTGTTTACGGTTTACAGTTTACAGTTGATTACCATGCAAACCTTTTTGTTAGCAAATGTAACCATCTGTAAACTGTAAACTATAAACTATAAACTATAAACTTTAAACTCTAAACTCCAAACTCCAAACTAAATCTTCCCTATCAGTATCGTAAATGGCAGGAAGCCTTGTCGGACGAGGGTTTCGATAAGCCCTTTCGACATCGCCTCGTTATCCTTGCGGGTATAGCGGATATCGGTAAACACCTGCGCCAACGTCTCCTTGTGGTTGATGCGCACAAAGTGACGATTCTCTTCGAGCTCCTCTTTATATTTATAATAGGTGTCGATGTCCTTGCCCAGATAGTCGTTGTAAGTCTCCTGATGCACGAAACTCTCCATTGGCAGGCGGTCTGAGAGCTCAGGCGCTTCGTCAGGCCAGCCTACGGTCAGTGTGGCGACGGGCATCACGAGCTTGGGCAAATGCAACAAATCGATGATCTGCTGAGGCTGATATACAGTCGTGCCTAAATAGCAGTAGCCCAGTCCTTCCTCGTCCATGAGGTTGCAGAGTGTCTGCGTGTAGAGTAGGGCGTCTGTCGCAGCATTGATAAACGACAGGAAATTATCGTAGCCAGGCTCTGCGTTGCGACACTTGGCCCAGAAACTGGTACGGTTGAAGTCGGCACAGATGGTCAGCACCACGGGCGCCTCCTTCACCATCGGTTGATTGAAATGTGCAGGCGACAGTTTCTCCTTCATCTCCTCAGAACGGGTGACGACAACGGAGTAGAGTTGCAGATTGCCCATCGTCTGGGTGCGCGATGCCTCTGTCAACAGACGGTTCAGCAGCTCGTCGCTCACCTCCTGATGGCTGTATTTGCGGATAGTCCTGCGTGTCAGTAAATTCTTCATGTTCTATGTCTTTTTATGATCATTCTGCGTGCAAAGTTACAGAATGTTTTCCAAAATGGGCAACAAATAGTGAAGAAAACTCTCAAAAGTTTTCCGTTTTAGGAAACTAATATGTAACTTTGCAGCCAGAAAAGGCAATTGTTATGCAAACAGAAACAAAAAACGAAATGCTCAAGCGCATTGCCGACGGACTGACGTCGGTAGCAGTCAAGACGGGAAGTGACCTGAATGGCGAGAAGATCGCCCGTCTGTTGGAACAGTGCTTCAAGGCTCTGCAGCCCGACGATGCCAGTAAGTTCATGTCATTGATGGAACTGGCTCTGGCCGTCGATTCTCAGTACCGTAACATGGCGGTGACAGAGGTGCGACCCGCAGTCTTGGATTGCGATGTGGTCCGTTTCCAGAACAACAAGGAGAAATGGGTGGCGCTGGTAGGCTTGCTCGACGGCTATCCCTACGAGATCTTCACTGGCTTGCAGGACGATGACGAAGGTATCATCCTGCCCAAGACCGTGACTCACGGAAAAATCATCAAACAGATGGCTCCAGATGGCACCAAGCGCTATGACTTCCAGTTTGAGAACAAGCGTGGTTACAAGACCACCGTCGAGGGCTTGTCGGAGAAGTTTAATCCAGAATATTGGAACTATGCCAAGCTGATATCAGGTGTGCTGCGCTATCGCATGCCGCTCGAGCATGTCGTGCGCCTGGTGGGCTCGCTCTCGCTGAAGGATGAGAGCATCAATACCTGGAAGACGGGTGTTGAGCGCGCCTTGAAGAAGTATATCCCTGGCGTTCACGACGAGGACGATACAGATGCCTCCGAGGGAGCCGGTAACAGTGCGGAGTGATGAGGCTGACGGCTGGATACATTCATCTGAGACGGGTGCGCTTCCATGCCTTCCATGGGGTGATGCCCCAGGAGCGACAGGTGGGAGCCGACTTCCTGCTCGACCTGAAGGTGGGCTATCCGTTGGCGAAGGCCCTGCAGAGCGATAAGGTGGCCGATACGCTGAACTATGCGGTCCTCTACGACCTCGCAGCTCGTGAGATGCAGCAGCCATCGCGACTGCTGGAGCATGTGGCGGGCAGAATCGCCAAGGCCATCAGCGAGGCTTTTCCGCAAACTACCTCCATCGACCTGGAACTCACCAAGCTGAATCCCCCGATGGGAGCAGATGGCGAAGGTGCCAGCGTGGAAGTACACTTTATAAATGAATAATAATAATGTATAAGAAGATACTATTCATCCTGATCACGTTGCTCTTCTGTGTGGCATCAGCCGATGCGCAGGCGAAGAGGTTCACGCTGGTCATCGATGCCGGACACGGTGGTGGCGATACAGGCGCCATCGGTGTGGCCAAGACACGTGAGAAGGATCTGACCTTGAAATTTGCCCTCGCGTTCGGAAGACTCGTAGAGAAGAACTGTCCTGACGTGAAGGTCATCTATACCCGCAAGACCGACCGTTTTGTGGAGCTCTACCGTCGTGCTGAGATTGCCAATCAGAACAAGGCCGACCTGTTTATCTCTGTCCACATCAATGCCTTGCCCAAGGGCCATATCGCCCGAGGCTTCCAGACCTACACGTTAGGTCGTAGCCGTCGTACCGGTAAGGCCACGGGAATCATGGAGAATCTCGAGGTGGCCAAGCGCGAGAATGCGGTGATCTTCCAGGAGGATAATTATCAGAAAAGGTATCGTAGTCTCAACCTCAATTCGCCTGAGAGCAATATCATGTTCGAGTTCGTGCAGGACAAGAACATGGAGAACAGTGCCGAGCTGGCCAAATACATGCAGCGCTATGTGTGCCAGGCTACACGACGTGCCGATATGGGTGCCCATCAGGACAACCTCGCTGTGCTGAGGCTCACCTCCATGCCTGGTTGTCTCATCGAGCTGGGCTTTATCTCCACTGCCGATGAGGAGCGCTATATGAACAGCGCCGCCGCTACCGAGCAGTATGCGCGAGGCATCTACAACGCCTTTGCAGCCTATAAGAAGCGTCACGGGGGCAGCATCACGGTGCCTTATATGCCCGATCCGATAGAGGAGAAGGCGCCCGCGAAGCCTGAGGTCAGGCGCGAAGAACCCCAGCCCGTAGAGCCGCAGCCAGCAGAAGCGCAGCCCGCAGAACCCCAGAAAGAGGAGCCGCAGACCGTCGTGACACCAGTAGACAATCATCCTGTCTCTGTCACCCCTGAGCCACAGCCAGAAGCTGTCAGTGCAGAGTCACAAAAGTCACAGGTAGTGCCCGTCACGACACAGACGCCTGTAGAGACCAGGAATGAGGCTGAAGTACCTGTCGTTGAGGCCGCTGCTCCCATCTTCAAGGTGCAGATACTGGTCAGCTCTCAGCGCCTGAAGGCAGGCGACAAGCGCTTCAAGGGACAGACGGGTGTCGACTCCTACACGGAGAACGGCATGACGAAGTATACCGTTGGCGCTTCAGCCAACTATAATGAGATCTACCACCTGCGCAAGTCGCTGCTGGATAAGTTCCCCGAGGCCTTCATCATCGCCTTCAAGGACGGAAAGCGTATGGATGTGCAGCAGGCCATCAGGGAGTTCAAAAACAGAAGAGTCAAATAAATAAAGAAAAGATATAGGGCTATGAAGATTTTTTCAAAAGAGGTTCAGATTGCACTCGTTGCCATTGCCGGCATCGTCATCATGTTTTTCGGCCTGAAGTTTCTGAAGGGAATGACCATGTTCTCTTCCGACGATAATTATTACGCCAAGTTCGACAATGTGGCCGGCCTGTCCGTGTCGAGTCCCATCTATTCCAACGGCTACCGTGTCGGAGTGGTCGAGGATGTCATCTACGATTTCAACGGCACTAACCAGATTGTAGCGGTGTTGGGCCTGAACAACAAGATGCGCCTCCCCAATGGCACAAAGGCAGAGATATCCAAGGACCTGATGGGCAATGTCGAGCTCGACCTCATTCTCGGCCCCAATCCCCTTGATCAGATGGAGGCTGGCGATACCATCATGGGCCACATCCAGCAGGGTGCTCTGGCAAAGGCCACTGAGATCATCCCACAGATTCAGAACATGATACCCAAGATCGACTCCATCCTCTATAATATCAATCAGTTGCTGAGCAACCCCGCTCTGAGCAATTCCCTCGACAATGTCGACCAGATTACAGCCAACCTGTCGACGACGACCAACGAGCTGAAGCACCTCTCCGCCAGTCTGAAGACTCAGGTGCCTGGCATGATGGAGAAAGCCGACCACGTGCTCGACAATACCAACACCCTGACGAAGAACCTCAGCGACATCGATGTCGCCATGACGATGGCCAAGGTGAACAGCACCCTGCAGAATGTGGAGCAGATGACAGCCAAGCTCAACAGCAACGAGGGTACCCTCGGCCTGCTGATGCGCGACCAGGAGCTCTATCGCAATGCCACTTCGACCATGAGTCATGTCGACTCCCTGATGATCGATTTGAGGCAGCACCCGAAGCGCTATGTACATTTCTCCATTTTTGGCAGGAAAGACAAGTAATTTATATTTTGTCTAAATAAGGTGGATTTTTCTTTCCGATGGACTTTTTTTGCAAACCCCGATATCTATGGCATTAGAGGCAAAGTCGGAGTAATCGCATTTTTATACTGGTTTTATTTGTAATTTTTTATAACGTGCTTATTATCAGGATGTTCGAAATTTTGAAACGAGGGAAATTAGTGCTATAATCGTGAAACATGCTAACTCCGTGCCTATAAGCGAGTTACGGCATTTGTACAAATCGAGCATGCTTTTTGGCGATTTTGTCAATCCAAAAAAACATACTAACTTTGCATCGCTAAATTAAAGCAATCGAGTATGGTAAAAGGTCAAACTGCGCTCTGGGACGAATGTCTGCGTCTCATCCAGGCCAACGTCACAGAGCAGCAATTCAAAACGTGGTTCGCGCCAATCGTCTTCGAGTCTTACTCGGAGCAAGAGCACACGCTCATGGTGCAGGTTCCAAGTCCGTACGTGTACGAGTACTTGGAGCAGTACTACGTGGGCCTGTTAAGAAAGGTGTTCGTGCGCGTATTTGGCGAAGAGGTCGTCCTGCGCTATCGTATTGTCACCGTCGTCGGCGATAATAAAAAGAATACGGTACAGGAAGTGGAAGGCGAGGTGCCAGCTGAAATCGAGGCTCCTGTGGCCGTCCGTCGTGGCAACCAGTCGCCCACCACACTCGATGCCGCCGTTCCTCAGGGACTCAATCCCCAGCTCGATCCTAAGAAGACGTTCTCCAACTTCATCGAAGGCGATTCCAACAAGCTGCCTCGCACCGTCGGCCTCTCCATCGCCGAGCATCCGGGCAAGACCACCTTCAATCCGTTCTTCATCTACGGTCCTTCGGGCTGTGGCAAGACGCACCTCATCAATGCCGTAGGTGTGCGCTGCAAGGAGATGTATCCTGAGAAACGTGTGCTCTACGTCAGCGCCCGTCTGTTCCAGGTGCAGTTCACCGATGCCAGCCGTCAGAACACGGTCAACGACTTCATCAATTTCTATCAGACCATCGACGTACTGATCGTCGACGACGTGCAGGAGTGGGCCACCGCCGAGAAGACCGTCTCCACGTTCTTCCACATCTTCGACCACCTGTTCCGTCTGGGCAAGCAGATCATCCTGGCCAGCGACCGTCCGCCCGTCGACCTGAAATGGCTCCATGAGCGCATGCTCACCCGTTTCTCCTGCGGACTCATCGCCGAGCTGGAGAAGCCTACTGTGCAGCTCTGCATCGACATCCTCAATTCCAAGTGCCGTCGCGACGGTCTGAAGATCCCTGCCGATGTCATCCGGTACGTCGCCGAGACCATCAATGGCAGCGTGCGCGACCTGGAGGGAGTGGTCAATTCGCTGATGGCCTATTCCATCGTCTACAACTCCAACATCGACATGCGTCTGGCCGAGCGCGTCATCCAGCGCGCCGTGAAGATTGACAACCATCCGCTTACCATCGACGATATCCTCGAGAAAGTCTGCAAGCACTATAATGTGGCGCAGCATCTCATCGTTAGCAAGAGCCGCAGGCGCGACTATGTGCAGGTGCGTCAGGTCTCGATGTACCTGGCTCAAAAGTACACCAAGATGTCAGCCGCCCGCATCGGTCAGCTCATCGGTAACCGCGACCACTCAACGGTCATTCACAGCTGCAACACCGTCGAGCTGCGCCTGAAGATCGATAAGAATTTCTCCGAAGAGCTCAACAGCATCGAACGCTCCTTCCGACTGAAAAAGAAATAAAAAAGGCCGACACCACTTGTTGACAGCCTTGATGTCTCACGGATTTTACAGATCGATAACCATTGTTTTTTTTGCAATTTGTTGGATAATTTTACCTTTTATTGAGTAGGCTAATTTCTGCGCTTTGCCTAGGAAACACTTGCCCGCACGCCAGGAGAAATTTGTTGCCTAGTTAGGCCGCAAATTTCGTCTTTTCTCTTTGACGATATAAATATAAGAAATTTTCAAGGTTTCTTGACGCGATAACGCGATAACGCAGTAACATTTGGATTTTGATAATCGATACCTTTATTTGATTTATATATATTATTATGTATATTATAATATATATAATAATATATATAAATGTATACTTCTTTTCCTCACAAGACGACCCCATCACATACGAAAACCTTATGTTTCCGTGTTACCGCGTTATCGCCATGTCGCAAATGAGGCAATACAACAGTCGCAAGCCTTGTGATGATTTGGTGGAGTGGGAAAAGTTTGCTAACTTTGCAAACGAAAAGAAAAATGTATGATTATGGGTGAGGATATTATCGAGTTTGACGGAATAAAGGATACGATGCAGGGTATCATCAAGGTGATCGGCGTCGGTGGTGGCGGCTGCAATGCCGTGAGGAATATGTATATCGACGGTGTGGAAGGCGTGACGTATGCGGCCTGCAATACCGACAGTCAGTCGCTGAAAGGATCGCCTGTGCCCGTGAAGATGTTGCTGGGCGCTTCGGGTCTGGGGGCTGGTGCGAATCCGGAACTCGGACGTCAGGAGGCTGAGAACAATGTGGACGACATCAAGAACCTGCTCTCCGACGGTACGAAGATGGTGTTTGTGACGGCTGGCATGGGTGGCGGCACAGGTACTGGTGCTGCGCCTGTGGTGGCGAAGGTGGCCAAGGATATGGGACTACTGACCATCGGCGTGGTGACGATCCCGTTCTTCTTCGAGAAGAAAAAGAAGATTGTCAAGGCGCTGAAGGGAGTGGACGAACTGCGGAAGAACGTGGACGCCATCCTGATAGTGAACAACGAGCGGTTGTGCGACGTGTATTCTAACTCGGAGGTGCCTATCAAAGAGGCGTTCCAGCGGGCGGACAATATCCTGAAGGATGCTGTGAAGGGCATCTCGGAACTCATCACCGTGCACAGCGAGGGTTCGATCAATCTTGACTTCCGTGATGTGGAGGCCACGATGAAGAACGGTGGGGGCGCGATTATGGCCATGGGACGTGCGAGTGGCAAGAACCGCGTGGAGAAGGCTATCATCGACGCGTTGGACTCGCCGCTGCTCTATGGCAACGATATCGGCAAGGCCAAGCGCATCCTCTTTAATATCTACGCCAGTGAGGCGCATCCTATCTTCGTGAGTGAGATGCAGGAGATAGACGATTTCTTCGACCAGCTGGATCCTAACATCGATGTGATCTGGGGTACGTCGACTGACGATACGCTGGGGGAGGATGCGAAGGTGACCATCCTGGCCACAGGGCTGGAGGATGACCTGCGCAGCGAAGTGGAGAGCAACGTGCATCGCGATGATAATGATTTCTATGAGGACCTGATTAACCGACTGTATAAGCCTGCCAAAAAGAAAATGGTAGGGGAGGTGATTACACAGGGGGAACTGGCGTTTGAGGTGGAGCCTGCGCCTGATCCTGAGCCTGCGCCAGCGCCCGAACCTGAACCAGAGTCTATAGACTTTGAGGACGAGGTACCGATTGCGCCTACGATGGTGAGCAAGTGGAAGAAGTGGCTCAATGGTATTATGAAAGATGTGATGGAATGAGCAATCAGCTGCTGACACCTGAGGAAATGGCCAGTCAGATCAGGCATCTGATTGAGCAGTTGCAGCGGGAAGGGCGTAACGACCTGTTGCTGCATGCCGTTGGTGTGCCCTTGTTAGAAGAGCTGCGGATAGAGGCGGCGAAGGGGAAGCTGAGTCGACTGGTCATCACGAAGGACTACCGATTTATACTGGAGGATGATCATCGGGAGGTGGAGCTGCAGCCTGTGCATAAGGCTGTGTATCTGCTGTTCCTGGCGCATCCGGAGGGGATTGAGTTCAAACGTCTGGGGGAATATCGTGAGGAGCTGCTGCGCTACTATCTGGCGACGGCGAAGATGATGGACAAGGAGAAGATCATCGAAGGCGTGGACCATCTGGTGAATCCGTTGGATAATGCCATCAACGAGAAATGTTCGAGGATCAAGAAGGTGTTTCTGGAATTGATGGATGAATATCGTGCCAGCTATTATTTTATCAGCAGTCACACGCAGAAGCATATCGCGGGTTCGAGCCGTATCTGGTTTGAACGACTGAAGGTGATCACTTTGCCGAGAGATTTGGTAGTGTGGGAAAAAAGTTGTAACTTTGCAGCGCAAACGAAAAATGACTGATGATGAAACGTGTATTTTTATGTCTGTTGGTGGTGTTGCTCGCCCTACCGGCTTGTCCACAACAACTGATGCAGCATCCCTGGAAGGGGAAGCGTGTGGCTTATTTCGGTGACTCGATTACGGACCCGAGAAACAGCGGGTCGAAGAAGAAATACTGGGGCTTCCTGCAGGACTGGCTCCAGATTGAGCCTTACGTGTATGGCGTGAGCGGACGGCAGTGGAACGATATCCCGCGACAGGCTGACCAACTGAAAGCCGAGCATGGCGACGACTTCGATGCCATCCTGATCTTCATAGGTACCAACGACTATAATGCGGGGGTGCCCATCGGAGAGTGGTTTACGGAAAGGCCGGAGAAGGTGATGGCGGGTATCCACGAGCAGAAGCATCTGGTGGACCGCAGGCATCGCTATCCCGTGATGAGCGACTCGACCTATCGCGGACGTATCAACAAGGCGCTGGACTATGTGAAGCGGATGTTTCCCAAGAAGCAGATTGTGCTGATGACGCCGATCCACAGGGCGGAGTTCTATGCCAACGACAAGAACTGGCAGCCGCGTGAGGACTTTACGAACCAGTGTGGGGAGTATATCGACGCCTACGTGCAGTCGGTGAAGGAGGCGGCTAATCTCTGGGCAGTGCCCGTGATTGACCTGAATGCGCTCTCAGGACTCTATCCGCTGATGGACGAGATGGCGCAGTATTTCAAGAATGCAGGGAACGACCGCCTGCATCCTAACGACGATGGTCACGAGCGGATGGCCAAGACCATCATGCAGCAGCTGATCAGTCTGCCTGTTTTCTGATATAGTCGACGAACGAATAGCGGAAGTCGTGACGGTCATCGATGGGATGATCCTCACGGCTTTCTTCTTGCCAGTCGTCCTCGTAGGGCGGGAAGAAGGTGTCGGCCTCGGCTGGGGTGTCGTCGATCTCCGTGAGACAGAGACGGTCGGCAAGCTTCAGGGCCTGACGATAGACGGAGGCGCCTCCGATGATATAGATGTCCTCATCGGGGGAGCAGTGCTGCAGGGCTTCTTCCAGGGAGGGATAGACATCGCAGCCAGGGAAGGCTTTCTGCGAACGGCTGAGCACAATGTTACGACGATTGGGCAGGGCTCCCTTGGGAAGGGAGAGATAGGTGTTGCGGCCCATGATGATCGTGTGGCCTGTGGTGAGCGCCTTGAAACGCTTCAGGTCGTTGGGGAGCCAGTATATGAGTTTGTTCTGATAGCCAATGGCTCTGTTTTTCGCTACCGCTGCTATGATAGTAATCATATTAAACACTAACTTCTGCCTTGATGTGAGGGTGGGGATCGTAGCCGACGAGCTCGAAGTCCTCATACTGGAAATCGAAGAGGCTCTTGACATCGGGATTAAGTTTCATCTGAGGCAGGGGACGAGGCTCACGGGTGAGCTGGAGACGGGCCTGCTCGATGTGGTTCAGATAGAGATGGGTGTCGCCTGTGGTGTGGATGAAGTCACCAGCCTTGAAGCCCGTGACCTGCGCCATCATCTGCAACAGGAGGGCGTAGGAGGCGATGTTGAAGGGTACACCCAGGAAGGTGTCGGCACTACGCTGGTAGAGTTGCAACGACAGACGGTCGCCAGCGACGTAGAACTGGAAGATGGTGTGACAGGGAGGCAGGGCCATCTCGTTGACCTCGGCCACATTCCACGCAGAGACAATCATACGACGGGAGTTGGGATTGTTTTTCAGCTGATCCAACACGTATTGTATCTGGTCGATGGTGCCGCCTTTGTAGTCAGGCCAAGAGCGCCACTGGTGACCATAGACGGGACCCAGTTCGCCGTTCTCGTCGGCCCATTCATTCCAGATGCGCACTCCGTGCTCCTGCAGGTATTTCACGTTGGTGTCGCCCTTCAGGAACCAGAGCAGTTCGTAGATGATCGACTTGAGATGGAGCTTCTTCGTGGTGAGCAGTGGGAAACCGTCGTCGAGGTTATAACGGCTTTGGGTGCCGAAGATGCTGATGGTACCTGTGCCTGTACGGTCGCCTTTTTCTGTGCCTTCCGTCAGGATGCGGTTGAGGATGTCGAGATATTGTTTCATATATTTATTTTTTACTTTTTTACCTTTTTATTTCCTTTACACTATTTCCACGGGCTCTGATGGGAGGTGGGTAGTCTTGATGCGCCAGGGTTTGGGATAGAGGTTGTTGGCGCGGTTGCCGATATTCTTCACGGGTCCGAGAGGGAAACCCTGATAGGTGACGGTAACAATGCCACGAGGCGTTTCTGCAGGCAGGACGAGGGCCTCGCCACGAAGATATCTGAGGGCATCGGAGTAGGAGAGGGCGACACATGGGAAATCGCCTTGAGGGAGATCCGTTTGAAGGATTTTGAGTTTAGAATTAAGAGTGAAGAGTGAAGAGTTCTTCACTCTTAGTTCTTCACTCTTCATCCTTTTACGCAACGCGCAAACAAACAGTCCTTCGCTCCTTGTGATGCCTGGGATGAAACGATAGACGGGAGCATCGAAGCCTGAGAGCAGCGAGCCCGTGATGCGCCAAGAGGGATCGGTGGGGATGTCGATGGGCTCGGCATCGTAGGTATCGATGATCCAGCGCACGTTTTCCTCGTTCTCCTTGGTGTTAAAGGTACATGTGCTATAGATGAGCGTGCCCCCTGGATTCAGACACTCCCAGGCATCAGCCACTATCTCACGCTGCAGACGCCAGCATTTCCCGACATTCTGTACACTCCATTCGCTGATGGTGGCAGGATCCTTACGGAACATGCCTTCGCCAGAGCAGGGCACATCGCAGAGGATGAGGTCAAACTTCGTCTTGGCCTTGCGGAAATCCCGCGGGTAGTTGTTGGTGACGATGCAGTTCTCAGCACCCCATTTGGTGATGTTCTCCAGCAGAATCTGCGCACGGGTGGGGATAGGCTCGTTGCTCACGAGCAGACTAGCCTCGGGCAGAACGCTGCGAAGGGCGGTGGTCTTGCCTCCAGGGGCCGCACATAGGTCGAGCACAGCAACGGGCTTATCATCAAGCTGGCGCAGGATATGACAGACGAACATCGAGGCGGCTTCCTGAACATAATAGCAGCCTGCATGGAAAAGAGGATCGAACGTGAATTGTGGACGATCGGAGAGATAATACCCCTCTTCGCACCACAAAACTTTATCCTGGGGCCTGACCCCAGTACTAAGTTTTGGGTTGAGGCGGATGCTGACGGGGGCCTCCTCGTTGAAGGCCTTCAGGTAACTGTTGAAGCTATCGTCGCCCAGCAGTAGCCGCGTTTCCCGTAGAAAATCCTCTGGTAATTGCATATTTACAGCGCAAAATTACGAAAAAACGAGGGGAGAACAAAAAAAATAAGAGAAAAAATACTATCTTTGCAACTTATTAAGAATTTGTGACGTCAAACAGGTGTAGAAATCAAAAAACAAAAAGAGAGATATGAAACATTATTTAATCGCAATCGCAATGATGCTTGTCCTGGGGATGAATGCTCAGGCTGCATCGCAGAAGCACCGCCACTCGCCCCGTACCGAGCAGGTGGACTCTACTAAGAACAATCAGGACGCAATCGAAGCC
>Ga0247608_10003744_pt1 | contig 17523 bp, 9 predicted proteins | sample 176DNAGHGlowgp2_FD_193490 | JGI IMG/M metagenome (GOLD analysis project Ga0247608, IMG submission 193490) | Sheep rumen microbial communities from Palmerston North, Manawatu-Wanganui, New Zealand - 1766 DNA GHGlow gp2 | ecosystem: Host-associated > Mammals > Digestive system > Stomach > Rumen ... | reverse complement strand
TATATATTCTTCTCGATTGAAAAGTTTTATTTTTAATTATAAAAGTTAGATTATGTTAATTATACTTTTTTATATAATTTAAAATAGTTAACTTTAAGATAATAAATATATAATTATAAATATAAATGATTCCTGTTTATTTACAACAATTTAAGGCTGCTGGCGTTTACCGTGTAGTTTTTGATCAATCAACAGTTCTTGGTGTAGATAGTGAAATCTTACGTCTTATTGTAGGATATTCAGAAAAAGGACCTTTTAACATTCCTGTTTATATTACAAATGTTGCTGATTTCAAGGCATATTTTGGTGATATATCTAAGAAGTTAGAAAAACGTGGAGTTTATTTCCATCGTTTGGCATTACAAGCTTTGGCTGCTGGTCCTATTCTTTGTCTTAACCTTAAGAAATTTGATGGTGAAACAGTTCAAGGAGCAACTATCAATACAGCATTCAATCCTAAATATAATATTATTGATAATGTTGAATTAAGTGTTGAAAGTATTTATAATACTAGTCGTTTCTGGGAACTTGAAGCAGATAAGCTTAATAACCTTAAGGCTGTTGATGGTTCTGTAATGGATCAATATATTAATATTGCTACAACAAACACTAAAGAGACATCAGCAACATATTTCATTCGTAAAGCTTCTGGAAATGCTGTTAGTCAATACAAACTTACTGTTTCTGATTGGTATAGCGATAGAAATGAAGAAATGCCTGATTTCTTAGAGCCTTACCAAAATAGCTTAGTTTCTGATTTCTTTGCAGAAATTTATGTATTTGGTACTAAATTCAGTGCTAGTCAAGTTTTAGCATCTTCAACTCTTAAGAAGTATTTCGAAGTTGTTACAGATGAAAATAACAAAGTTGTTACTGATGAAGAAGGTAATGCAACATTGAAACTTGTAAGCAAAGTAAAGAATGCTTATGGTGAATATGTAGATACTCTTGATGCACTTTACAATGATGAGACTTCTCATGCATTAGGTCATTATGTTGGATGTTTACTTCCAGAATTTAAAGATAAGAAAGGCACATATGTATCTCTTGATGTTGCATTTAATAGTGACAGAGACGTACATAATATGATGATGTCTTTCAATACTGATATGATTTATGAAGATGAAACTGCATCATTTGATCTTTCTGGTCGTCTTTCAATTGGAACAAGTACAACAAATAATGCATTAAGTATTGATAATATTTTTGCAGGAAATGCTAAGACTAGTCTTCTTGGTAATGAGAATTCTCCATTAATTACAAATAAAGTAACATTTAGTAATAATGTTGTAACTAAGAATATTAATGGTGAATGGGAAGCAATTATTCCATTTAACAGAAATGATCGTAAGGTTATGGGTACTCTTTATGTTTCTGATTTCGATCCAGAAAATCCTAATCATACAATAACTTTACGTCAAGTTGGTACAAATGACACAGTTACAATTGATTGTGGTGCTGATGAAGCTAATGACAATACACATTTGATTGAAATGTGGCAAATTGGTGTAAAACTTGGTTGTGCTTATGAAGTTGGTTCTGATTATATTTTCGATGAAAATACAGAAGTTGGAGCTGAATTCAATATAAATGGTGTAACTAAGAAGTATTTGAAGCATAAAGATGGTTATGGTACATATTATGGTGTAACAGCAACAACAGAAGGAGCTAACACATCATTATCTTCAACTCCATTTATTGAAGATGGTGAATTCACACAAGTTAGCACTCAAAAAGTAATTACAGCAATTACACGTATTGAGCCAACAGATAACCGTTATGCATTCACAGATCTTGACAAGAACATGAAGATTTCTATGTTAGATACAGTTGTTACTATGATTAATGATGAACCAGAATCTGTATATGGTTCTTCAATATCATTTATTCCTGTATCTTCTTTATGGGACACTGAAGGAACAGTTGATGGAGCACGTGCATTTGTATCTGAAGATGTTTATGAAAATACTCTTTATTCAATATTACAAGTTGGCGATTGTTTATTAGCTGCCGATGGTACATCTGAAGATGATGGATCTAAGAATGGATTCTATGATAATGTATATGTACAAAACGTAGATGCTATCTATGATAACTATGGTAATGTACAAAAGTATTATATTACATTCTCTGGTCAACCATTAGTTCATAACGGTTACTTAGTAAGAATTGATTCTGCACTTAACCAAGAAATTGGTACAATGGTTCCTCATTATCTTGAAGGTTATACATATAATCATGCTAAACCTGATGGAACAGAGATGTATTCTAAATTACAATGGCAAAAGTTCATTCTTTCTGCATTGACAGATTATAAGGGACTTCGTACAGGTCTTCTTAATAAGTCAGATATTGATTATCGTTATGTAGTTGATACATTTGATTCATATGTAGATTCAGGTCTTAAGAATATCCTTTCATTCTTATGTAAACAAAAGCAAAATGCATTTGCTATTTTGAACTTCCCATCAGTTAAGACATTTGTTAAGTGTCCTTATACTTCATTTACAAATGCTGATGATGTATTTGATGTACATTATGTAGAAGCTGGTTCAAATAAGAAGAAAGCAACAAGTGTTAAGTTTAGTTTACCAAGTGATGATGAAGGTGCATCATTCTGTGCATTCTATACACCACTTAAGTTCTCTGATGGTTATATTGATAATATTATTCCTTCTGCAGGTTTAGTTTCTAACTTATTCATGCAAAAGTATACTTCACGTCAACCTTATTATATCATTGCTGGTCCTAACTATGGTAGAATCGTTGCAAGTGGTCTTATTGGTCCTGACTATAACTATTCACAAGATGAGCTTAATGTAATGGAACCTTATGGTGTTAACTGTATGGTTTACAAGCCAGGATTTGGTACATTCATTAATTCTAACCAAACAGCTAAGCAAGCTCCAGTATCTGGTCTTTCTAAGGTTAATATTCGTGAGTTGGTTATTTACTTACAAGATGAGATTGAAAAGGTATTACAACAATATCAATGGGAATTCAATAACCAAACAACACGTAATGCTATTCTTGATAAGGCTAACACAATTTGTAGTCGTGTTGCTGCTAATGGTGGTATTGAAGCTTATCTTAATGTAATGGATGGATCTAATAACACAGATGAAATCATTGAAAATGAAATGGCTATACTTTCTACAAGTATTGAACCTGGATTTGGATGTGGTAAGATGGTACAAGAATTAACACTTTACCGTCGTGGTCAATTAAGCGCATCAATTAGAGACTAAATAATATATTGGAAAGGGATAATACCCTTTCCAGTTTTAAATTTAGTTTATTTTTATTAAAAGATACAAAAAATATTGATTTAAATAATATAATATATGGCTATTCAAATTTCACATTTACCTCATATTAAAAATGTAAAAGCCGGAATGGAAAAATGGGATCCAATGCACCAATCAATATTTGAAGTAGGATTTACAGTACCATCTGCTCTTGCTGATGATGTTTTTACAGGTGATGAACTTGCAATTCTTTCTCAACAAGTAGTTTCAATTTCTGGTTTGGATGCACTTCAAAAGGTTGCTGGTGTAAACTCTCAAAAGTTCTTAGGTGTAGATGTATCATTCTTGAATCCAGTTCTTGATTCAACAACAGCTGAATTCTCAATTGTATTCAACCTTAACTTACGTAACACTACAGATGCTTATGTATTGAATTTATTCAAAGCATGGGGTCGTCTTAGTTATGATATTGGTAATGGTCATCGTGCATTGAAGAAAAATTATACTTGTGATACAATGCACATTTCGGAAGCTAATCGTGATGGTACTGTTTGGAGAGAGGTTATCTTTAAGGATGTATTCATTACAGCTCTTGCTGGTTTAGATACTCTTGACTATAACTCTTCAGATGCTCGTCAATTAACAGTTACATTCCGTGCAGACTATTGGGAAGAGAAAACTGCTAATTATACTATTGGTGGTGATAATGAATCTAAAACTGAAGAAGAATAATCATTAAACAAACTAAATAATAAACCTGTGGAGAAATCTACAGGTTTTTATTTTGATTAAAAATCAAAAGTACAAACATGATACTGATCATGTTTTTTATTTTTATATAAATTAATAAGTATTCAATAATAATATGGCTAGTCAAGTTTCACATTTACCACATATTAAGAATGTCGCAGCAGGAATAAATAAATGGGATCCTGTTTATCAATCAATATTCTCTGTTGGTTTTACTATGCCACCATCAATGGCAGGTGAATATGATCAAGATGAAATGCTTATATTAAGTCAACAAGTTTTAGCAGTATCAGGATTAGATAATTTACAAAGTTCAATAAAGACATATACTCAAAAATATTTAGGTGTTGACGTTGCATTTTATTATCCTGTCCTTGATAATACAGGAATTGACTATACTATTGTATTTAATTTGAATATTAGAGATCAAAGTGATGTATATGTATATAAGATATTCAAACAATGGTTAAACTTAATTTATAGTGCAGCTACAGGTGTTATTGCTTTAAAGGCACAAACATATGGAAGAATGATTATATTAGAAGCTAATCGTGATGGTACTGTATGGAGACAAGTTGTATTGAAAAATGTTATTGTAACAGGTATAAAAGGCTTGGAAACATTAGACTATACATCAACAGATGTAAGACAGTTAGCAGTAACATTTCATGCAGACTATTGGGATGAGACTATTGGATAATTAAATATATAAATAATATAATAATAACATAGGGATAGATCATGAGGTTTATCCCTATTGTTATATTGATTATAAAATGAATATTTAGTTTAATAAGTTTTATTTTTAATTATAAAGAATAAAAAATATATAGTAAATATTAACTTATATGGCTATTAAGCTTTACGAAAAGGATATTAATAAGAACGTTGACTGGGGTGGAGATGAATCTACTAATGGTCTTCCAGTATCTGGTGAAAAAATCCAAAAGTTTATTAAGGAAAGTTTAAATGGCAAGTTTGGTTTTATGTATTATGATAAAGATCCAGAAGGACGTGAAAGTTCTACTGGTGTTAATGTTGTAAATCATACACCAACTAACCAATATATTGTTTTCTCAGATGCTGATGACTTTGCATTATGGGCAGCTAATCCTGCTGAAGGAAGCTCATATGTTTTAGCTAGATTCGATGCACCAGCTCCTGCAACTATCGAAATTACTGAAAATAGTTCAGATTTAAATACAATCTTGTTATCTGATATAGATAATCAAAATTTATCATTTACTTGTGTTGTAAAAGATAAATCAAACAATATTGTAACAGATACATGTTCAGTAAGTATTAGTATTTCTAATAATGTATCTGGTAATATTGTATTACCTACATATAATCCAACTGAACAAAGTAAATCATTTACATTTGATTTCAATAGTGCATTAAGTAATAAGTTAGGTACTTATTTATCAGAAGGTGTAAATATCGTAAGATGTACTATTACATCAATGTTATTTAATGTATCTACAACAATAAGTTTCCAATATAGAGTGTTGAATTTGAATTTGACATCTACTTTTGATGATAACTTACAACCATTTAATTGCTATAGTACAATTTCATTAAAGAATAGTACAGGATTTGAGACAACTGTTACAGCATTTGGTACAGGTCAAAAATTCTTAAGAGTATATGTTGATGGTAAACGTGTAAATGTACTTAGTGATGATAGACAAGTAAATGAATTGTATCTTGGTGCAAACAATCCAGAATTAGTAAATGTTGTTATTCCATTTGCAGATATAAATGGTGATTTATATACATGGGCAACAGAAGGAAAACATAGCCTTCAAATGTATTTCTATATAAAGGATAATAATGATAATGAAATTAAGTCTCAAACTCTTTATTATGATTTTGTATTAGTAGATAATAATACTGTTGAACATTCATATATCTTATTTAAGAGAGTATTTGAGAATAATTCATTTAAAGATATTAATCCTGATGATTTTTCAATTTTGCCAGCAAATACAAACTTAACAATCAATACTGAACAATACTTAAGCTTTAGTACAGATTATATTGTATTAGATACATTTGGTCGTGGATCTAATGCAGATGGTTCTGCAATCATTGTTAATATTGAGATATATGATAAAACTAATTTGATTACACCTGAATTTACATTGCCTCAAGCTATTCCTTCAGGTACAGGTTCTACATTCTCATATACCGCTCAAAACTATGGTGATAAGTTATTAGTTATTTCTAGTACAGTTGCTACACAAAATGGTATTGCTGATTCAACTACTACAAATCTTAACATTAAAGAATCTGATGTTAAAGCAAAGAAAGCAACTTCTGGTTTGGAATTAGAGCTTTCTGCACTTAACCGTAGTAATACTGAAAATGAAGAAGATAGAAACAAGTGGTCATATGTTAAGACAACAGGATTGAATCCTATTCCATATGAAGCAGTATTTGATAATGTATTATGGAATACTCAAAATGGTTGGATTAATAACTGTTTAGTACTTAATAATGGTGCTACTGTTACAATACCTATGAATATCTTTGGTCAAGGTGGTGGTGTTACATTTGAAATTGACTTCGAAACAGAGAATGTTCAAGATGATGATGCAGTTATCATGAAATATGGTACAGAAGATGGTGCAGGTATTTTCATCAATGCTTGTAATGCTGCTTTACAATCTAATAATGGTATAAATATCCATACAAATTATAAGGATGGTGCTCGTCAAAAGATTCAATTCATTTTTGGATATAACCAACAAGCAGATCAAGAAACATTAAGCAGATTTGATTGTCCTTACTTAATGTATATGGTTGTTAATGGTATTCTTGACCGTGTTGCACAATTTAAGACTGATGATAGTTACATTGGTACATCTGAAGACTATAACAAATTTGTTATTGGTAATATGGATGGTAAAGTAACTACAAAGATACATAGCATTAGAGTTTATACACGTCCTCTTACATTAGATGAATGTGTAGATAACTATATTGCTGATTCTTCTGAGGTTCGTAGAAACTTCTTAAGAAATGACATATATAATGAAGATGGTAAGACTATAAATATCTCAAAAGTATTAAGTGCTGACTTACATATTCCTGTTATGACTATTTATGGTGATGTTATGGATTCAATTGTACAAGTATTCGATAAGAAAGCAAACGTTCCTGTTGATATACTTTATCAAGATCCAAACTTCCCAGAGTTCAATTACTTTGCTCGTGATGCTTGGATGTCTAACCAAGGTACTTCTTCAATGAACTACCCACGTCGTAACTTCAGACCTTATTTCAATAAGGAAGCAGATAGTAAGACATTAAGAGGTCATGCATCAAATGATAGATATAAGTATGAGACACGTGTTTGGTGGGGTCTTACTGATACTGAAACTATTGCTAAGATACAACAAGGTTTAATTGATATAGATGAACCAATTGTAGTTAATGGTACAACATATAATGCTCTTAGAAATAAGAAAACATTAAAGAAAAAACCACAATTAATTGACTACAAGACAGCATTAATGTTTGTACATAGTGGTATTAAGATTTATTCTGATCAAGCATGTAAATCTGCTATCAAGAACCTTAATGCATATATTGAGAAAAATCCAGAAGGTGAAATTTGGGTACAAGGTGCATATGCTAGATATAAGCATAAAGACTTATACACAGATAGATGGACACTTAAATGTGACTATGCCGAGTCTTCAATGACACATAATGCTGGTGTTGGTAGACTTTGGGGTGATGTTATGCGTGATGTTGAAATTGGTTCAGAAGGTTTCACATATGACATTGATGGTTCAGAAATTCAAGCTTCTAAACCAGGTATGACAAACGCACAACGTGCAGTTGCTGCATATAATGAAACACATCCAGACGTTAATGATGGTTATGGATTTGGTGATATACGTACATCTTGTGATGGTTACCCAATTATTATTATCAACCGTCCTCGTATTAAAGAAGGTAATACATTTACAGAAAAATATGGTGATCCTATATTCTTAGGTCTTTATAATATTATGACTGATAAGGGTTCTACTCCTTTATTTGGTTTTGAAGATATTAAAGATGAAGATGGTAATAAGATATTTGATGCATCTAAATGCGAATGTTGGGAATGTTTACAAAATGGTTCTAACATTGCACAAATGAACGATATTGTTACAGATGATTCAGATGGTTCTACAGCACCATATACATCATTATTTGATGCTGATGGTAAATTTATTAAAGATACTGGTAGTGATAATGAAGATCGTCCAATCTTTGCATCATATGAAGCACGTTGGCCAGATAACGATGATTTGAATAATACATGTACAAATAATCTTGAGACAGTTATTCGTTTCGTTAACTTCTGTAAAGATGGTGTTTCTGTAACAGTTGATGGTAAAGATGGATATACATTATCTGACTTTACAGCAATTACTGAAGAAGAAGCAAAAGAATTATGGGAAACTGGTGAATACAAGAATTTAGCAAATGGTACATTATATCTTGGTGTTCCTGCAACTTCTTATAAGAATAAGACTGAAAGCTTCTATGCAAAAGATTCAGATGGTGCTACATTATATGATGAAGCATTAAGACCTGTATTGATTGATAAGGAAGAAGCTGCTAATTCTTTATTATATAAGAAAGGTAAACCAATTATTTATTATAAGCAAACATATGCTGCACAAAATGTAACTGGTATGTCATTTGAACAAATCTTTAAAGAAGATGACACAGATACAGTTAAGATTAATGCAATTTATGCAGTATTACAAGGTAATAAGAGCCCATATATATATACAGCAGAAGAAGATGATTCTCAAATAGAATATGTTGCTACAGATTATTATGAAAACTCTGGTTATACTTGGTATTACTATGATAAAACATATGATCGTACAAATGTTTCTAAAGTAATTAATACAATAGAATTATCTGATGATGTTTATACAGGTAGAGTATTCACATATGATGGTAAACGTTTAAATAATGAAAATGAACAACTTCATCCAGATGCATGGGTAACTGTTTATTTGAAGCGTAACGGTAATAACTATACATATAAGAATGAAATGGGTGATGAAGTTATGTATTCATCTGGTGAAGAAATTGTTACTGTTACTGGTAATGGACATGCTGGTGTAATCAGTAAAGGTGCTTCATTCAAGGGACATACTTTATTTGAATATTTCCAAGATCAAAAATATGAACACTTTGATGTTTGGAAGTTAGCATGCTACTATATCTATATTATGAGATTTGCTGCTGTTGACCAAGTAATCAAGAATACTATGATGACAACAGAAGATGGTATACACTATTATTATATTAACTATGATAACGATACTGTTCTTGGTGTACGTAATGATGGTTATCTTGTATACGACTGGCAAGTAGATCGTAATACATATGATAGTTCAATTGGTGGTTATGCTTATGCCGGTTTCGGTTCAGTACTTTGGAATTTACTTGAACAAGACCAAGACTTTATGGATAAAGTACAAACTGTTGCTAAGGCAATGGTAACATCAAATGTACTTACTTATGATATTGCTGTTGATATGTTCAATAACAAACAATCAGGTACATGGAGTCAAAGACTTTATAACCAATCAGAAATGTATAAGTATATTGGTATTTTCAATGATATTGATAATCTTGGAACAGATGATTATAACCCATATCAAAATACTAAATATCTTCCATTCTTACAAGGTTCTCGTGCATCTCACCGTGATTGGTGGTTAAGACACCGTTTCGATCTTTATGATGCAAAATGGTCTGCAGGTGAATATGAAAAGGCTAAATTAGAAGTATATATGAGTGCTACAGCATCTCCAAGCAGCCCAGCTGATATTTGTAGAATTGTTACTGGTAGTAAGTTCTATTATACAGTATTATCTAATGGACGTCTTTTAGGTAACAACTTTGTAGAATTGGAAAACAATGTTGAACATATATTCCGTACAACATCTCCATTAGCAATTGGTGATCCATTAGCATTACTTGGTGGTTATAACATCAAAGTTCTTGACTTCTCTAATCAAAGAGATCGTTTAGGTTCATCATTAGCATTTAACTGGGATGAAAAGAAATTTACTTCTAAGATGACTCAATTGATCTTAGGTGGTGATACTCCTACAACATTACAACCAGGATGTTCACTTGGTAATATCATTAACTTAGGTAAATTGACTGCTCTTGAAGTACTTGATATACGTACAGCTTATAATATTAAGTCTGTAGAAATTTCTAACTTAGCTAACCTTAGAAAGTTCTTAGCTGAAGGTTCTGCTATTACTAACTTTGCTCCTGCTAAGGGTGCTATACTTGAAGAGGTTTCATTACCTAATTCAATTACTACATTGAAATTAAAAGAAATCACATTAAATGATTTGACATTCAAACCAGGTATTGCTCTTACAAAGGTTGAAATTGTTGATATTGAAGGTTCTGCTTTAGAAGGAAATAAGTTATTTGACTTTGTACTTGACTGGTATATCACACTTAAGTTAGCTAATGTAAGAATGACTGATTACTCTTGCACATTATCATTCAACAAGATTGAACTTGAACAATACTATGGTGATGAAAATGGTGAAGTAACAGAAGATATTACAGAATGGATTAGTTCTATTCGTACAGCAGGTAATATTGAACACTCTGGTAAGAAGATTAAGTCACTTGCATTATTGAATGCAATTAAGAAAGACTTTGGTCTTGATAATACAGGTGCAGAAAACTTCAAGATTACAAAGGGTGTAGTTAAACTTTATGGTGATAATGAAGAGACTGGTGGTCTTACATTAGAAAACTATAATACATTAACTACTGAAAAGTATAATGATACTATCAAACTTTGGAGTGACGGATGGTTCAGATCAGATAATCCTTATCACTTCGATAGTAACAGTTCAGTATTCGTATCAGTTGAACCATATGATGAGAACTATAAACAACCTAAGTATGAGAATGATGAATACACAATCATAGCTGGTCAAAAGGTTAGAATTAAGACAACTATATTCCCAATTGATAACGAGCGTATAATTGATGTAATACCTTCATCAATTGATCCTGCTAGAGGTATTGAAGTTAATTGGTCATTGAATACTAACACAGGTAATCGTGAATCTAGCTTTGGTTTAGCTGGTGGTCAAAGATCAACATTATATAATGATAATGGTACTGCTACATTAGAGATTTATGAATATACTGATGACGCTCCTAAGACAATGCATGTATCTATTACAGATAGTAAGATATTGAATGCAGCTGGTCGTCCATCTGAAGTTGCATATTTGACAATTAACATTGAAAATATGGTAAGACCAAATTACAACAATATGGTATTTACAACATTACCAGATGATGGAACTCCAGGAATGGTTGTTAATAGAGCTTCTGTACAACAAATCAGTGTAGTTAAAGAATACAAGTATGTATTATCATTCAACTTAGATAATATTAATGTTGATATTAATAGTGTTAAGGGTTCATTTAATTCTAATGCAGTTGTAGAAGAAAGTGAATATGGTGTATTATCTACATATTTTGATGAAATATTAGGTAGTTATATCTTAACTTACAATCCTTATATTCAAAAGAACAATACAAACATTCAAGTTTATATGTTCGTAGAATTGAATGATAAGAATAAGACTGTAATTAATAACTTCTTTAATGTTCAACTTAATACAACAGATATTGACAACATAACATTATCTTATCAAGGAACAGAATTAGAAGCTCAAGCTGATGAATCATTACTTATTGAACATTATGTTAAGAATGAATCAGAAATAACTACAAATGAGAGAAATCAAAAGATTGTTAAATATACTTATGAAGTAAATATCAATCCAGATACTTATAATATACCTATAAAATCTATGACTATCTCTGAGCCAGAAGAGCAAAAGACAAGATATACTATCAATGCTAATAAATCTGGAAATATTATTGATTCAATTGATATTATATTACCTGTCGGTAAAGATTCAATAAATACAATTGGTGAATTCACAATTACTATTACAGATAAATATGATAATACAATATCTAGAAAAGTTAATGTTGTATTGGGATATTTCTTACCAAATGGTATTGATATAGTTAAAACTATAACAAATGGTGGAGTTAATGAATACTCAGTAAATAAAGATGTAAATAACACATCAATATTGACTGGTGACTTCCCAACATTCACATATACATTATATACATATAGTATAATTGGTGGTATTAAATATATTTGGTGTAATACTGAAGAAATTGAATATACTAAAAACACTGTATATCATAATGTTGGTAATGTTAACTTTATTCCAAAAGAACATTGTACAAATGCTAAGTGTAGTTTATTTAATGCAGGTAATTTGTTCCCATGTGAGGATCCATCTGATCCTAATACAAACCTTAGAACATGGATAACTAATTTGAATTTCAATAATGAGGAAAATAGTACATATAGACAAATTACATTTAATTTAGTATCTACAGCAGAAAATACATTTACAACAACTGGTATAATTACATACACAGTATCGTTTAATAATACAACTGCTAAGATAACTAATTATGCAATTACTATTCAACGTATTCCTGCAATCGCAACATCATTTAATATTAATAGTCAAAATATTAAAGCTTATTATGATGGTGAGCCTCTTGCAAGTCAAAATACATCTAACAACGCATCAGAATGTATATACATTTTAGATAGAAATCTTAACTTATATACTAAAGATGGTTTCTTAGAGTTCAAAGCAGAAAGAGGATTTACAGATGAAGGTGTAAAGAATTATTTCGTTGCATTGGTATTTGTTTATATTAACGATAATATGACTCGTAAATATACATCATTAGATCCTTGGAAGTTAATACCTGAAGCAAATAAACCAGACGCTTATATATGGTGGGATTACAGTAGCTCATGGGCATCTGATACATCATATGGTGCACAATTTGGTAATCAAGTTCCTTTCTATTACTTGTTACGTGGCGATGATGCAATAGGTGCTAGAATTGAAGATGCTTTTGATTATTATCAAAACGTATCTGAAGGACAACTTTTCAAGGCATATTATGATTATTACAGAATCTTATGTTCAAGATATCAAAATCCATTAGATGGTGGAACATTTACATTACAATACAGTGCTAGCACAACAGTAAATTCATCATCATCTTTGGAAGAGATTTGTAGAGAATTCCATAACGGTAATATTACATTTAGTACATCAACTTATAATGATATTGATGAAAATCATAAGACTATGATATTCTATTACATCAATGATTATATAGTTAATAAAGGTATGCCAAATGTTATTTGTATGCCATTATCTACTAATGATTATGTAAATATCATGACTCATTATAATGAATTTAGTGAATATCTTGATGTATTAGCTCCAAACATGCAACCAGGAGAATTTATTAAGTTATTATTCGATATGGATAAATATCAAATAGATGAAGGCGAAGATTTTGATGATATATCAAATTGGCGTTATGATAAAGATCCTGCTAATAGCAAATTATTCTGGTACTTCAATATTCCAACTGAAGATATTGTAACAAGCGGAAGCGGATATACAAGTAAAGAAAATATCCAAATCGCAAACAGAGTAACTGCTCCAAATCCAGGAGTTGATTACAGAAATAATACTGTTGCTGGTTTAGGTGGTAGAAGAATTTCTCCAGATTCACTTGCATATTGTTTATTTGGACCTAAACTATAATATAATAATTTAAATGTAGAGGACCATGGTCCTCTACCATTATAAAAAAAAATAATAAATTAATATATGAATACAATAACAGGAAGTTTAAAACAATATAAACCAATTGTATATAATGAAAAAACAAAATCATATACAGTTTCATGGGGATTAAGAAATATTGGAGATCAAAACTATCAATGGAATTATAAAATATTCAATTTCAAACCATCATTACTTGTCATTAAAGATACAATAAATTCTGCAATTAATGAAAGAACAAAATCTTACATTATCAATAATTTTAGATGGAATGGTATGTCAATATATTTATCATTAGAAAAACAAATTGACTATACATTGTTATTTAATACAACATTATTGTTGGACGGATCAAATTTACCTGAACAAGTAAAATTTAGAGTAAATGGTGAAAATGTTTATTATACATTTGAAAATATTGATGATATGAAAGATTTCATGATAGCAATGAATAACCATATTAGAATGCATGTAAATAATGGTAATAAAGCTAAAGAAGAAATAAATTATGATGAATATAAACTATAAATAAAAAGAGATGCTCAAAGCATCTCTTTTATTTTATTAATAATTTATTACATCTATCAAAAATTTCTAATGCGTTGTTTCTTAATGATAATATATATAAATTATCTGATGTTTTTTGTTTCTTATATATTAATTCATCATCACTTTCTCTATTATTAGTTGAATCTTTAGATATTAAATTGTTATAACAAATAAATAGGTTTGTTATAGAATTTTTTAATTCAGATATTTCTTTGTTTCTTTGTGCTTTATCATATGATTCCATATACATCCATTACGTATATTTATTTATTAAAAATAAAACACTTAAATTATATTTATTTTTAATAAAGATATTTGAAATGATATGACAAGTACTTATGTTAATAATAAAAACAAAAAGATTTCTGAATTACGAGCTAGAGATACTATAACAGCTTATAGTAATCATACTTGGATTCCTATAGCTCAGTATAATCAAAGAACTAATTCATATCATAATATTGCAATGAGTTTAAGTTCAATAACAACATATTGTAATTCATATTCATCAAATTATACAGACAATAAAATTGTAAAATTACATGAACAATATGAAGATTTAGAAAAATTTTCAGAATTAAATCAAGTTACAGATAGTGCAAATATAACATATGTAATCAATAATTCAAATATTGCTCATAATCTTGTATCTTATACATTTTCATATAGTAAAAATTATTTAGATTGGCAATTCTTATAAATTAATATATTAAATAATCATGGACGAAGAAAATATACAAAAAATTGATATAACCGATATTCAAGACTTGATTATATATAATAAATTTATAAGTATTGAGTCTAGTAAATATACGGATGAGGCATATGAGTATATTAAGTATTTAGTTAATCAAAAAAGGGCAATTTTATTTGATAAAGATACTAAACGTATATATACATTAGGAGAATATTATGGTGGTGATGAATTAAAAGCAAATCTATTATATGTTTCTAAATATCTTTCTGTTGACATTAATGATGAAGTGCTAGATGAATTAAATATTGTTAATAATTCAGATATATTAGCATTTAAAGGAAAGGGAGCATTAGATGTAAAATTAATAAAAGGTAAATATAATACTGTTGAATTAGAATATAACTTAAATAAGTGTATTAATGAAAGTATATATAAAGTAACAGACGATAGAGAATATGGTTTATATATCAATGAAAATGGAAAAATTGACCTAAAAGAATATATTTATCCTGATATTGAGATTTATGATTCTCCAATGCTATTGTCTGATCCTGTAACAAAATCATTAACATTGACTATAAAAGGAACAGTTCCTTTTGATCAATGGACAAAATTTGATGTAGAAACAAAGGGTTGTATCTTTAACTCATATGATACTAGTAATTGTACTCTTAATGTAACATTTACAAGAAATGAAGATGGTGAGTTAACAATAAGATATTCAGATGGTAAAACATCTAAAACATATAAATATACTCAAAAATGGTATAACGAAGCCACATATGGTTTATTTGATGGTTTAAACTATATAGAATATGGTAAGATGTATTTTGTTGATGATAATATCGAACCATTTATAACTGATCAAAAGAATCTATATGGGGCATATATTATTATACCAGCTAAAATAAATCCAGTATTTTTTGATAATTCAACAAATATGGTTGCTGCTTGGTATAAAGTAAATCATATAATACTTGATAATATACATTATAATATTTATCGTACTCAAAATAATGGATTGGGAAAGGTTGAGTGGAAAATAAAAAATAAAAAAATATAAATATATTAATGGCTAGTCTTACATATAATTCTAACATTTTTACAAAATTAAATAAGTGGGATAATGAATTTGCATATTTAGGAATTCAAGTAAGTGGAAAGCTGAATCAATATAATGGTCAAGATTATCCATTATTAGACTCCATTGATATAGATTGGAATGGTGCTTATATAAATTCATTAAATACATATGTAAATACCACTGAGGATTTAATTAATGTATTTAGTACAATAGGAACTAATCATACAAACTTAAAAACAGACTTAAAGACAAATTATTATACAAAACCAGAATTTGACAAATTCTTTGCTGATTATCAAGGAGATGTTAAAGAAGCATTTGATCAAATGACAGCAGAAATGGAAGACAATATTCTTGATAACCTTATTAATAGATATGAGTTCTTAAATGCTGTAACAGAGATTCTTATCGATAAATCAAAATATTTGCAAGTTCCATATGATGATATTGTACAAAATTATGAATTGACAGATTATGGTAAAGAACGTGAGTTCTACACATTTAATTCAACTGCAAATGTATTTAATGAAGTAACAGATAAAAATTATATAATAAATAACCCAAATGTAGATTATTATATTTTCATAATGGGTGATATTATTAAGTTGAATAACGAAACAGCAGATATATATAATATTATTGGCAGTGAAAAATATAATCCTACAACAAATTCATATACATATACAGGATTTAGAAAACGTTTTCATGATATAGAAGATAATATATCATATATGTCTGATTATTTAGATAGGAATACTAATACAACTATACAAGCATATAACTATTCATATACTGCATATGTAATAAGTAAAGAAAATAAAGAAAAAATTGGATTTCATACAAAATATAATGTATATGAAAGTGCAAAGAATATTTCCGAAGAAGAATTCAATAGATATTTAGAATCACATGGAAATAACATATTTATAAAAAGTCCAGTAGATCCTACTCAATATATATCAATAAAGTACACAGGAAATCCTAATTATGAATATTTCATTTTTCGTGAAGTTGTACCAGCAACAGGTATTGAAAAGGAAATTGAAGATATAAATGCTGATATTACAGATAATACATATTTATTATATCACTTACATTCGTCTAGTGATAATTCATATATGAAATTATCAATATCTCCAGATGAGGGTGCTTTAAATAAAACAATTGATAGGACAATAAATTTAAATGTAACAAATAGTTATGTACATCAAACTGGTGAAATAACAAAAGGTATAGTGAATTATCAAACATTAATAGATAGTACAAGTTACTTATTTAGTTGGAAAATATTGAAATAATAAATATATAATTAACATAAAATAATGGATATTTTAGGAAATAAATTTTTTTCATACATTGAGAAGGCTAATGAGTTAACTCAAGACATGATTAACCAGTATAATAGCTCATTAATTTTCCTCGGTGATGAAA
>Ga0247608_10003742_pt1 | contig 17527 bp, 16 predicted proteins | sample 176DNAGHGlowgp2_FD_193490 | JGI IMG/M metagenome (GOLD analysis project Ga0247608, IMG submission 193490) | Sheep rumen microbial communities from Palmerston North, Manawatu-Wanganui, New Zealand - 1766 DNA GHGlow gp2 | ecosystem: Host-associated > Mammals > Digestive system > Stomach > Rumen ... | reverse complement strand
GCTATGGTAGAAGGCAAAGATATTACTACCAAACAGAGAAGTGTTCTTATAACTGTTAAGTATAACGTGACTCAAGTGACTACCGGAAAATAGTTCAAGTCATTCTATAAACTGATTCAACCGGGATTTGTTGAAACAAGAAAAATGCCGAAAGTCAATATATCAATAGATAAGTCAATCAGACAACTGGAAAGTGCGAATAATATAGAAAACGGTGTACTATGTAACCAGTTCCAGTTCTTTGTTAATGTTGATATATCTGATTTTAGTAAAGAGATATGGAACACATATCAGTCTGAAGATGACATTACCCTGAATTTTGACATCAAGAATGTTCCAGTTGACTATGATTTCATTAAGAAATATTCAATTGAGGCTGCTGATAACACATATATGATGCATGTTTATAATACAGATGAAGATAAGGATAGCATTAATAATCTGTATTCTATCAAGACGATGCTCATAGACAATGATGTTGATGATCCATATAACAAGACTCAGGCAGAACTTGACAATTCTCATTTTGAAATGGTTCATACAAACAATGCTGCTAATGATATTTTAAATACTATTAACCCAAAGTCAATAAGCATAGTATCAGAATACGGGAATAATATAGAGAAAATTTATGAAAGCGGTAATGCTTTATTTAATGAACCTAATAACAGAGCATCAGGTCTTAATGATTCTGTTACTATACAATTCAGAGATATTACATTCAGTAAAGCAGCTTAGGGTAGATTCCGTTTCAGAGTTGTTGTTGAAATCGCAAATCCAGTGTTTACATATCTGTTTTTCAGATATTACGTGTCGAATATATGGATAAGAATTTCAGACAAGAACTATTATGTTGGTTCTAATAACTTGGCAAGCCTTGAACAATCTGGTCGTCTCAGTATGTATAACTATATGTATTCTACTGATACTTTGAATGTATTCTTGTGTCCTGTTTCAATGACCGCTATCCCGAATAAAGCATATTCTTGGATTGATACTAAAGATAACCAACCAGATGGTGTTATGATTCAAGGTTCTGATGAACAGAATAAAGTCGGAATTGATAAATATGTTCCCAATATAGAGAAAGTTGATGATAAGTTGTCTGTCTATTCATAGACAAGACAGATTCCGTGGCCAGACTTCTCATTGAAGAAGAGATATTTCCAAGACAGCACGAAGAATATATACATAAAGCCTATTCATATTGATGACATCAAGGATAAGATATCATTGCTTGAAGCAGTAAATGCATATAACCAACTCAGTAACTTTGAGACTACTTCAAAAGATATGTCATATATGTCATTGCTGTATAATGCTTCATATTACAATAAGATGATGAGAAAGGACAAATATACTTTCTATTATAATCAGACATTGTATGAAGCAAGCAAATATGACCAGTTCAATAACAAAATGCCTATATATATTGAATAGGATGCAATCTATGAAGTGAGAGATGATAAACTTTCTACATCTGTTGATACTTGGAACCATGAATACAAGATACTCAATATCACTAATAACGGACTGTTCCTGGGAAATAACAGTATGTATGGTAACGGATATATGTACTTGCCAGATACTCAGGATAAGTCTCAGTATGATGAGAAAAAGACATACAGTCTCTCCGATACCAAGAAACTGAATGAAGAGACTATATTCAATGGTGCATATTATTTCAATGCAAAGCAACTTGCAAAGACTACTCAGTATAATCCGAATATAGATGCATATTTCAGGAAACTTCTTTATCAGTGCTATTGGAAATATCCGAAGCATTATATTGATGAAAGCAATCAGCGAGAATATATTGATGCATATAAGTTGTGTGATTTATATGAATATCTCAATGATTATAGAATTAAGCATATAATACCGTATAATCTGTTGTATTCAATATATCCGAGATGTGCATATGATGATGAGAATGACACAGTGATTGTATTCATGTTGAGAAAACCATCAGTTTGTAAAGAAAACCAGTATGAGATGAAAGTGACAGATTTCCTGTTTGATATGACCGGAGCAAGTTATAATCAATTAAATGATACTGAAAACAAGAAATTGAATGTTTTAAGATAATGGATTTGACAACAAATCCATTATTTTTTGTAGAAATTGTACATTTTTTGGAAAAATTAAGAACTATTCTTATCAACTTCTGTACAATATACAGAGATAATAATGTAGTTTAGGATAATTTAAATCCTATTTATGTGAAAATGTTAATATATTCCTAATAAATACAACATATGAAAGATTTTTTAATTTCTAAAATGCTGTAATTCAGTATATTATAACATTTAATAGAAAATAAATATAAAAATAACAATAAAACAGATTTTATCTGTGATAAATAAGAAAATAAAATTTACAGAAAGATAATTATGAAATATTGCAAACTATCAGATTATGCAAAGAAATTTGGCGTTACTTACAGGACTGCATTCAACCGCTATTGTGCTGGATTGCTTGAAGGTTCAATTCGTGATGCAACCGGTCATATCTGTGTTCCTATTGAATATCTGAACGGACCCATCAGTAATGATGTTGTCATTTATGCATCTGTTAGCAACAACAAGCCTGATGAGATGAAGAAACTTGATGAGCAAGTTGATATCTTGACAAAGTTCTGTAATGCTCGTGGCTATCATATTGACAAAATTGTCAGGGAGATTTCTTCAAGTGTAGATGGAGAGCGTCCGAAATTTGTTGAGTTGTTGAAGGATCGCAATGCAAAGCATATTGTTATTGAAAAGCCTGCTCGTGTCTCTCGTTTTGGTTATGAGTTGCTTGAGACTGTTCTTGAGACAGACCAGCGTCAGATTGAAGCAATGAATGATTTTGAGGATGACAAGAAAGAACTTCTGATGGATAGTGTCAAGTACATTTATTCAATTTGTAAGAAACTCGGAACAAAGCGTCTTCCGAAGAAGAATATAAAGAAACTGCTTGAAGAACTTGTTTTGAGCAATGAAGCAGTTGATTCTATTGAGAATTTCGACTAAATATTTGATTTTCATTTTAAGCAGGGTTTGGAGAAATCTAAACTCTGCTTTTTTGTTTGAAATTTTTGGTTATTTTTCATAAAATCATAAAAACAAAGATAAATAAGAAAACGATATAGTTTTAATGATTATATATGGCTAAGAAATTTGTACTGAGAACATTCAAACCTGGTAAGAAGGAACACAATAAAGTGAATACTCTTATCAACTTGTCTGCACTTGGACTCAATTCACAATAGAGTATCATTAAGAACTCTATTGCTCTCGGTGCAGCTGAGATGAATCAGTATACAAATACATCATAGATGTTGTATCCTTATGAAGACAGTCTTCAGGATACTAACTTCACTAAATATACGGATATCACTAAAAACTCTTCAGAGTCATATGCATACTATGATTTGACATATCCTCAGCGAGTAGAGTATCTCCGTATGTTCTCACAGCAGCCGATGATTAACTCAGTTCTTGACACTGTTGCAGATGAAGCTATCGTTATAGATGAGAACAACTATTTCGCACATCTTGATACAGACAAGTTGAAAATGAACATCAGTGCCAATAATGAATTGGGAGAGCAATTGATAGATACTTGTGACAAGGCATTCAAGAGAGTGTATTCTATGTACGGTTGGGATAAGTCAAACGGAGCTTGGAATATGTTCAAGAAATTCTTGATTGAAGGTTATCTTTCATTTGAGATTATATATAACAGTCTTGAGAATCCTACTGAGATTGTTGGTTTCAAGTATATTGACCCTGCTACTCTTGAACCGAGTATTGAGTTTGATGGAGATGGTCGTGAGATTAAAGTGTGGTATCAGAATAAAGGTGATTCTAATGAAAGATGTATTCCGGATACTAATATTGTCTATATTTCATGGTCTGGTGGTATTCTTGGAGAAAGTTATGCAAGGATTTCTTATCTTGAGGGTCTGACAAGAACATACAATATGTTGTCTCAAATGGAGAACTCAAGATTGATATGGAATATACAGAATGCACAGAAACGTGTTAAGATTGTAGTTCCAGTCGGTGATTTGTCTCCATATAAGGCACAGGCACTTATGAATCAACTGAAAGCAGACTGGAATGAAGATACACATATTGATGAAGTATCCGGTCAATTGGTTGTAAACGGAACTCCGAATTTCTCATTCACTAAGACATATTTCTTCCCACAGAGAACTTCCGGAACTATCACTCTTGAAGAGATTGGAACTGAGGGTTATGATATGAGTTCTATAGAACCATTGAAATATTTCTGGAGAAGGTTCATTCTTGAAACGAAAGTTCCGGCTAACAGATTTATGATTGATCCGTCTGCTGACGGTTCTCATCCTCTTGGTGGTGATGATGCAAGTATCACAAGAGAAGAATATGCATTTAACAGGTTTATCAATCGTGTCCGTTCTATATTTAGGGAGATATTGCTGAAGCCTGTATGGATTCAGATATGTCTGTATCTTCCGAAACTGTCAAAGTCTGAATATCTGAAGCAGGCAATAGGTATTGTCTATAATGAAGAGAACTCCATTGTTCAGGCAAAGGAAAGAGCATCCATTAAACAAGGAATTGAGATGATTACTCAACTTTATCAGTTACAGGATATGTCACAAAGACCTATATTCTCAATGAAGTTCCTTGTTCAGAAATATCTTAACTTTACTGATGATGATATGGCTCTTAACGAGAAATACAAGCAAGAAGAGATTCTTGAGCAGCTCGATAAAGCAAAGTTAATGAAAGACCATGCTCTGTATAATGCTCAGAATGGAACTGGAGTAGCACCTATGCCGAATGAAGAAGGTGGTGGTGACTTCGGTGGAGCAGACTTTGGCGGAGCCGCAGATTTCGGAGGCGGCGGTGCTGACTTCGGAGGTGGAATGGAAGACTTCGGTGGAGAAGCCGGTGGCGGTGCTGACATCGGTGGCGGAGAAGAAACTGGAGGTGAAGCAGAAATGTAATTTTTTAAGATGATAATATATGGCTACAAAGACTACTGAAACAAAGAAACAGTTCGTATACGGAACTGGTTGTGAGCCGTCTAAAATGGACGGAACAGAACATATATTGAATGTTGATGACAAGATAGAATTGCCGGAAGAATATACATGGCAGGATTCTATGCCTCCTGTTAGAAACCAGGGAATGACTTCTACTTGTGTATGTCAGTCACTGACTAGTGTTCTCGATTTTCTTCATAACAGTGAAGTCGGTGTTTCCGGTGTATGTAACAATTATAGCATTGATGAACTGTATAGCATTCGTTCTAACAAGCCGGGTGATGGTATGACTTTCAAGGAAGCACTTCATTATTTGAGACATCATGGTTTGAACGGACAGAAGATTAATGAATATTCTAAAATCAATTCAGGAATGATTGCTAAGTATGCTATTGTAATGTTCGGACCAGTAGTGTGTGGGCTTCCAGTATATAGCGGAAATGTGAGGAAGTTCTGGAATAAACGCGGTTCATTTCAAGGCGGTCATGCAGTAACACTTGTTGGATATAATAAAGAAGGTTTCATTATCAGGAATTCTTGGGGAACTGAATGGGGTGACAGAGGTCATGTAACCATTCCATATGATGAGTTTGAGAATTTCTGTTTTGAGGCTTGGACAATAATTTTATAATGAAGCAGTAGGATTTATCACAGCAACTCGGTTCACTGATTGGAGCAACGAGTAAAATTTATAATACGGTTCCTGCTGATGAAGCAATTCCTTCCGAATTATAGGAACCAGATCCTCTATTTGACATCAACCATAAGGATGAGATGTCTCAATGCCGTACTGAGGCATTGCAGACTATACAGTATATTGTCAAATCTGTCGTACCCAGAGATTTCATTAGTGATGATATGATTCAGAATAAGATGAAGATTGATGCAGTTCAGCTTGGTATGCTTTATTATCAACAGAAAATGAACAACATCACTCTTCAGACTGCAATGGATGTTTTGTCGAAAGGAGACACTCAACCGAGGATGTTTGAAGTTATTGAAAAACTTCAGAAACGTGCAGCAGAGTTATCTAATCAGATAACAGAAATTCAGAATCAGTTCAGGAAATATTATATTGACAGTTATCTTGATATCGAAAGTAGAGTCAGAGCCGAAGAGTTTGAGAATAATAACAAAGTTCTTTCAAATACAGTTGAATAGATTGAAGATAAAAATCAATTGAAAATTTCTCAAGATGGTTCTGTTAAAACTATTAACAGTAAATAGACTGTTCAAGAGATACAAAGATTGAAAATTGAAAGAGCAAAAGCAAAGATGGCTGCTGAAACAGAAAAAAATGAAGAAGTCAAATTCCAAGAAGCGTAAAAATAGGGAACTTAATAAGTTCCCTATTTTGCTTTGATATAAATATTTCCACCCGAATCATTTTTGATGATATTTCCATATTTGTCCATACAATATAACTCAAGTGCTTGTGGACCGGAAATGTCAGGACTTACAGACAATACTTTGTTCTTGGATTCAAACAGTAGAATCTTTTCATATGTTGATTTCCGTTCTCTCCAGTTAGTATTGTCTTCCACAGCATACATCTTCCATTTCCACAATGTCATATATTCATTGTTTTCAATTAATGGAAACCCATTTTCAACACCATCAGGCACAGGTATGCTGGGTCTTGCTATCACACATCTGTTTTTCTCAATAGTAACTGGATAATCTTTATAGACATACAAGTTCTTCTCATTGATTTCATCTTGTGTCTGTACATGCCATATATCTTTTAATGTTTCTGGATTGAACCTGAAAATATTTGTAGCATATGTATCATCAAAATAAGAGTCAAATAGTAATTGTCTCTGGTTGTAGTTTACAGTAGTAGTTATTGTATAATACTCATAGTTTCCGTATATGAATACATTTTCTGCTGCGTCACTATTTACTCTAAGCGTGTATTTCACAGGATCTGTATGAACTGGTGTCATATAGACTGACATTTCTGGATTCATATACTTGCTTGTTGCATTGTTCTTTCCTACTTTACTGTTAAACTTATATACATTTCTGTTATGCAGATGCTTTATGTAGTCTATATCAATGTTTCCGTCAATGATGTATCCACAAGAATACTTTTCCGGGTCATCCGGGAATACATTCGTAGAAGTATCGATTATCCTATATGCAGTTTCATTATGGAACAACTGTTTTCCGTTCATAGATGAATCGACACATATCTTAACCATCATATCCTTATAGAACATTCTAAGACTTGAATCATCTGGAATATCTTCCATAGTCTGCTCAACATTATGTTCATCAGTGTGAAAATTGACAGGTATATAGCAGTATCTTCCGATAATATTATCATTCTCATCTATATCGACATAATTCTGTAAAAGATATGGCTCATCAAGTTCTTCTTTGACTTCAATATAGTCTCTTGCAGCATTTATGACATATAAGTTGATGTTGTTATTATGATTGTTTATGAGTTCAAAATATGTTGTCTTGATCTGTGTCGGAACATCAGCAACAGATAATGTTATGCATCCATCATATGAATCATTGCTTCCAGTTGGCAATAGCAAACTGACTGGATGTATTGGTTGTTCAGTCTCATATAAAATCTTCTGTAGATTATCATCATATACACATAAACTTACGAGTTCATTGAACACATTCTGTTTATTCGGATTGTTTGCTTTCATATGCAATTCAAATCCAGATTGTGTTGAAGCACATTCATATACTTGTTCAGTCAGATTTGACAATATTACATAGTCATTCGCTTTCGGTGTATCAATTGCATAACTTATGTTGTCATATGTTATAGTATTATCATCAAGCACATGTTCAGAATTATATATCTTGTAATTCTGTGGGAAAATTGGGTTGTCTGAAATCTCTGATGTTAATATATTCTTCTCAGCATTAGTCATTTTTAGAACAGAAGTGTCATATGCATACAGATTGTATCTATAGAAGTATTCTGGATTATCAGTTTCATCCTGATTCAGAATAACTTCTATTGATGCTTGTTTTGTCTTGATTGAACATATATCATCACTCTTGTTGTTGAATATATTATTCCATGCATCATATGCATTTACACTTACTGTGTATTCTCCCAACCTATTAACAGGAATACTGACCACATCATTTATTCTTATAGTTGAGTCAAGATATGAGAACACGTCACTGAAACTTGTGTATGTAGATAATGAAGCTGGATATGTAAATTCATATATCTTTGTCCTTGGTGACATATACCTATAACTTACAGTGATGATTTGTTCTCCATAGTCTTCTCTATTCGGTTCGGAGAATTTTACTTCTGCACCCATACAATATTTCTCATGTGTAGAATCATATACATTACGGAACATAATAGAACCGTTCACGATTTCAAGTATATACTCTCTCTATGTGCTTGTTTCATTGACAAATACAGAAGAATCTTTCTCATTTACATTTGTGAGTCTATAATTCTTCAGAATAAACAGCGGAAGTCCCCACTTGTTGTTTGTAGTGTATTTGAATGACGGCTTGTTCTAAGGATCAGAATAATCGGGAGATAGAGTAATTTGGCTCTTGGTAATTATTTTTCTTCCGTAATATATAGTATTATCTCCTGTATATTTCATCTGGGAATAATAATTTCCGGAATATGTGTCCATGCTGTCGATGTCTTCTCCGTATATCGGCTTGACAGTCCATTCTATGTTTCCTATTACAGAACTGTGTGTGCTCCATTCTCCTGTAATTCTTCTCAGATTTCCTTTCTTTATGTTGATGATTGGAAGTTCTTTCTCATCAATCAATGATTCACATTGCTTGTCATCCCAGAATAATATCTCTCCGTCATTGATTACAATAGGATTATTTGAACTTTCTGAAGCAGCAAATTCATACAGAGAACCAGTCGGTGCATCATTGATATCAAGAATGAACTGATATTCATCAGCAACTGTCAATGCACCTATTGGTGCTGATTCATATATATGAAAATTACCGAGACTGTTTGAACTGAAATTATGCTTTGTAAATTGTCCGTCAGCATTAGTCTCTTCATATTTGATGAAATGCTCAAATGTAAAATCTTTGTAGTCTTCTATCCTTGCAGAATGATACTGTTCGCACAGAAGAGCAGTTTTCTTATCTTCATCTGAAAGGTTCTTTATTCTTTCAAGTTCTGTATCAGAGTATTTTATATGAGCGAATTCTGCAAGAGTACAGTCGATTTGAGTTTCTGAATCCATAAACGGATGTTCAGGAGACTGTTTACATTTCGGTGTAAAGAAACCTCTGTTCTGTATATCTTTGAATTCATGGACAGTTGTGTATCCAACAGTCTTTTTCTTCTCAAGGACTATACCTTCTCCGTTGATATCTGAAATGTAACAATTTACACCAAGTATATATCTTTCCAGCCATTGTTTTACAGAATAAAGTTTAGCCAGAACTTCATCAGTCCTGTATTCATACACATTTTTAATGACAGGTATGTCAAAATGATTGTAATATTTTTCACCTGATTCTGAAATCAGTTGCTCTTCTGAATCATCTTCATCTATAGTCTGCATATGATAAATCATAGCAAGCCTGTTCAACTTCCTGTATCTCTCATATTCTTCATATTCTATACCATAGTTCTTTAAGACAGATTTGACCGGATTCCCAGTACTGACATCATATGTCTGTATGGCTACATATCTATCTTTCTCATTCTTATCATGGATTTTGTACCATTCCTTGAATATCAAGTCCTGATAACCGAGATACTTGATAGCATTGAACAATGCCTTGTATGTACCGACATATGGGAATATCTGGTCATATGAAAGGAAAAGTTCTTTTGACTTCTCATTAACTAAAGTCCAATCTGTACCCTGTTCATCCGGGTCAGAATGTCTGAAAATATTAGGGAATTTTATAGGGTCTGGTATTCCGAAATTACCAAGAACAGTTCTGAAACGTTCATCTTCATCCTCTGCTTCTATAAAGAACTATATGGCACCGATAATGAAATCCTGATTAGTCTCTATATTTCGTATAAATATTCCCATTACATTCTGGAACACTCCTTCAGAATCAGACTGGAAGCCGACAGTCATATGCATAGCTTCTTCCGGATATTCTTTCTCAGAATACAAAAGCATAAACATATTGTCTTTTTTGTCAATATGCATATTATCACTTGTAGTCAAGAATGACATCTCCGAATCTTTCTGGAATCTGAAATGTAGTCTGAATGACTCATTCGTCAGAGGATCCTTGATTTCAGGATATCCGTATTCATTATGTGGTGTAGAAGAATCATCATAAATGATTATAGTCTCAGGTTGGACAAACCCTACAGAAACCTTATCCATATAACACTGTCCGATATATTTAACATAGGGGAATTGTGATTCCGGTATATTAAATGACATCATATAGCATAAAGATGACTGCTTTTTAATGAATGAATCAGTACTATCAAGAGTCTCATCCATATCAGAATTGATTGCCGGCACTTGTGTAAACAATTCAGAATCAGCATCAATCTCGTATATGGAGTTGTTTGTCTGGGTGTCCTGTGGATTTTTTGTGATTAAATCAACAGTTGTGAAATCTAAATTGTTTCTTGATGAGTCATCATATGAAACAACCGGTTTGAAACCATAATATGTATTAATCAGTGATAACTGATTCGGTCTGAATATATCAAGGATGTTATATTCACTCTGTGCATAATCTTCTCCGTCAAATACAGTTATGAGAACTTTATTGGAGATGTAGTCTGAATGTCTCGATTCATATACTTCCCTAACTTTATTGTCGGTAGTATAGACAGATGTATATACAGTCTTGTAAGTAAAAAACAATATTTCACAAAGACTGTTAAGAGTATAATATGTTTCAGTTGGGTAAATCCGTGAAAGAATGTCTTCTGATTTCCCTGTCCTTGCAATAGCAAATGAATCATACAGATACTGCTCTTCTCCGTCTTTCAGATAAAATTCAACATGATTACGAATCTGACCTGAGTCATCGACAATTACATTCGCTTTATTTGAATTCTCCTTGACAGAGTGATAAGAATCAGATTCTAAAGCATATACAGCAAAATATTTGTAACCCAAATCAGAATTGAACTGAATCTCATATATTCCGTTATTGTTTGAAACCTTGTATCCGTGTTCAAGATCGCTCTTCTTGAAATTTTCTATAGTTTCCTCAACATTGCTGCTTGTGTAGAATCTTATAGAAGTTCTCTCAAAAGAAGACAAAGTAACGATATAGGTCATATTGTTCTTGATTTCTATCTTAGAAGTCTTAATATAACCGTTTGAATCAGGTATATTACTGAACATATTGTTGAGATTGTTTGATGGGTACAACTCTATATGTCCAGTCGGATTCTTGATGAAAGCAGAATAAACTGGATCTGCTGGAATAATCTCCCAACAAACCGAATATTGTTTCTTCATCAGAATCTCTTTTCCGTCTCCTGTAAAGAATTTCAATGAATTAATGCCTATATCTCTCATGTTGTTAATTAATCAACTTTGAATTTTTAGGGAATGCTATAGCATATGTCAGTTTTATCTGTCTGACAGCATTTATAAGATATTCAAACAATCTTTCAATTTGTCTGTATGGGGTATCTGTGATATTATTGGCGAATATCTCAGGAGAAAGCACATTCTGTAGAATATGTCTTTCATAAGCATATCCCTGACTTTTGTAATCATCATACATATGATTTGTAGTATCATTCAATGATGTCATATTGTTAATTCTGGGCATATATAATAATCGTCAATATTTTTATTCTTGAGAAACAAGTATTCCGAGACACTTGTTCTGGTTTATTATTACATCTATTACGGCATATTCATACCCAGCACTTACATCATGTCCCCAAGATACATCAGCATATACAGTCCATTTGTCTGTATCAAACCTTACATATCTGGCAAGGGCAGTGTTGACTGTATATAATATCTGCTGTTGTGAATATTGCATTTGAAACAAGTATTTCTGGAGATCTATGCCAAAGTCGTATGAACCGAGTACCTGACCCTGTTTAGTGCCAAGTACCATCTTTATCTGTTGAAGTATCTGTTCGGCTTCATCTTCAGTCTCGATCCGTCTCTCATAGTTTGTGTCAGACGGCAGTTTGCAATATATTTCCTTAATCATCTTCAATCAACCGGATTATCCAGAGATAATTTTGTATTATGAGTATAAGAAGTCACATTCATATTGAATGCTGAATTATATTCAAGTGACTGCACATCTGAATATTCAATGCCGTCTAGATTTGTGAAACCACCGCGGAATAACGGAAGAATATCACGAACTTTTTTAGTAACTCCGTATGATGATATATATGTTCTAGTTAAAACTACATCTCCATATTCATCAATTCCATAGAATCCCCTCTGTCCGTAGATATCTTGGTTTGCTTCATCAGCATCAAACCACACTTTTACAGAATCCACACCTTCTACACCCTCGAATAATGCAGTGATGTCTGAAACGGGAATCATATCTTTCCTTGTCTGTTCAATGAAGTAATCAGACAGTTTTGACAGACAATCAGTATAAACAGACTGCTTGTTATATCCTTCCCATAATTTCATATTAGCATTCACTGCAAAACGTGCAATCTTCGGAACTAACATTCTGTTTTCCATTGTGATGATTTTCTGTCCGGAATTTTCAATCATCTGTAATATGTTATATTGTTCTTCATCAGATAATGTAAAAAGTTTCTCATCACAGTTGAAATAATTCTGGCTGCTGCTTATCCGTTTTGCGATATCAGGAATCAACAGTATATAAACTGTATTATCATTCAGGTTTGTCTCATCTACTTTGTTCTGTGCTATAGTCATATTGTCAAGAGCATTCACTACATCTGTATAAAGGTCGTTGGCTTCATTTGATGTCTCTCCGTATTGTGCTACAGCAGCACGCCATTTGTTGTATGCATTATTGTAAATAGTCTCTGCTCGGTCATACATAATCTTTGCTGCAACATTAGCATCTTTAGTAGCATATCCCTTGACAATCTCGATAGTAGAGAACATATTCATTCTCTTGAAGAAATACCTATAATTGGTCTCATTTGCAAGAACGAATGAACGAGATACATGCGGAGCAATCATCTGTGTCAATGTAACATCTTCTGATATTGCACCGAATATAAGAGATGTATTCATCTTAATAATGAAATTGTCATTAAGTGAAATGGATGATCCGTCTTCAAGATAACCGTTTCCATTAATCTGCCATGCATCATCAGTGCTGTTCACGAATGACTTTGACAAGTTTCCAGCCATACCGTCAGATATGATATACTCACACATAATAGTAGAACCGGCTGGAGGAACTTCACCCATATCATAGTTTCCGAAGAACACGTCAATGCCACCAGTCAATCCGGTTCTCACTACAACACCTTTCTGTCTGTATCCCAAATCAATAATAGATTTTACGATATCCCATCTTTCTCCATTCACATATATGTTGATGAAATATTCTTCCATTTCAGAGTAATTTCTTTCATTAAAATTGAATGACTGTAGAACTTCACCAGTTCCTGTTGCTCTCTGATATTTCAATGTTCCCTGAATCAAGTTGGCATCAATGTAGTTTCCGGCATTCATTGTAATTTTTGCCGTATCTGCATTGAAGAGGATAACATATGACGCACCATTGAGTTTTGACTGAATTTTTGTCTTGTTCGGGATATAACAGATTTTGCCGTTTAAGTCCATATCACCCTTGTTCTTATAAGACAATCTTATAGATGCTCTTGCTGATATAGGACGTGCTGCATCATGTCCTGCCAACTGAGCAAGACCACGAATCTGGTCCGGTCTGTATGCACTTCTGATATTCAATCCTGTAACAGAATCTTCTATATAATAGAATATCATCCTGCCCATATGCAGGATTACTGATAGCAATTGAGAGAATGGTGATGCTATAGTAAACTGTTCTTTAGTACCATTATAAGTTTTCCTTATATAATTCAAAGCATCATCCCAAAGTTCTTCATACTTCAGTCTGTTTAATTTGAATATTTTCAAATCATATATGTTACCCATCTAAGAAGAAATTTCTTGTTTTTTGTATTTATTTCACTAATCTCTAAAATGTATGTCATAAGCAGCATTTTATCGGCTCCAATTGATAAATATAATATAAATTTGCTCATTTCAGAAGATGGCTGTAATTAGTACTACGAATTTAAATACATATGACTTCCAACATAATAATGATTCCTCTATAACTTTCACAGGAGTAACCATAAATGCATATAATTCAAGCACGAGTATTATACCGAATGTCACAGATATGATATTGAACAATGTGAATATCGGACGTTTCGGAATCAATTCTCTTCCCTCTTTAGTCAATTTGACTGTAAGAGGAAGCAATACATTAGCTAAAGATGCTATTTTTTATGCTCCGAAATTGAAGAAACTTGTAATTGAAAGTAGTACTATAACTAAAGACAATTATGTAATAAACAGCGGAAAACATACATTGAAGCATATAACTATTCAGAATAATACTACATCTCTCGGAAAAATTGGAAGTGATTCATATGAAGCATATGACACTACTAATACTACAACGAGAGTGAAATATAATGATTAGTTCTCTGCGTCCGGTGTAGTTGGCTTGATGTCTCATTCCGGGGGTGTCATATTTATAAATGCCGGTTCTATCAGTTTTGACAAGAAAGCGAACTATGTTGATGACAGCTGGTGGGTAACAAACAAGAAATATAAGTACAATGGACAGGATGTGCTGTTCGGATATGACTGTTCTACTTATGCACCAGGAAACAAAGATTTGAAATCTTACTATTATTTGGATAACGGAAACAAGGCATATGTAGTTCCTAATGCATTATACAGAATGTTCATACAGCATCCTTTATATGAGTATGTAATCAAAAATCATTTAGAGAAAATAACATTCAATAATAATCTTTCTGGAGGAAGTTCATATAACTGTACATTGAATGCATTATGTGATGAGAATGGGAAAGTATAGAATATGGATACTAAATTCCATATAAAATATGATACTTTCACAGTAACTTTTAAGACTGACATAGACTACAACCCAGACAATATGTATATGGTTCCGTTTATCAGTGTGCTGAAGAAACATAAAGAATATACATATACTAATATAAAACCAGTAAGTGCAAATTATACTGAAACATCTCTGACATTCTCTTATTCGGAATCCGGTGTACAGCAGTTATTGAATATTCTTAATGAATGTAGCAAGACTATTACTAAATTTATTAATAATGTATATTCTATCAACATTTCTATCAAATTGTCTGAGAATGATGTTACTGAGACGCTACCAAATGGGGCAACAAAGAGTAAGTATCAGGAACTCGGAGCAAACAGGCTGCTTGATGGAGTAGATTATATATTCAAGAGAGAGAAAATAGCAGAATACTTCTCGTCTAATAAGCATAATGATTATACTGACTATAAAGTATTCAGTGACTGGACATATGAAGTATATAAGTATCCAAAATGGCAATATCTTGACGGACATAGTGTAACAGTTTATGACAATAATGACAAAATAACAGATTCCGGGCAATGTAAATTTGCTAAAGAAGAACTAATAAAATCAAGAACTGACTATCTTGGATCTCTGTGTAAAGGAGTGAAATGTCGTTGCTATATCCATAAGGATAGTCTGTATTATTTTGAGACAGATTTGTATAAAGTATTATTTTATTTGTGGACATCTCTTGTTTCTATTACAATTATTACAAAGAAAAATGAAAATGATGAAGAATATAATGTATTATATTCAAGAGCAATGAAGGATACAGACATAACTAATTTTATTGTCAAATTATATAATCCTGATAATGATCCTGATATTGAATTGACTATTAATGATATAGATATTGAAAGATGCGCTAATCAAATTATCAATAATCCTTCGGCAGAGAAATATTTTTTCAATGATTCTATATATGAGTCGAGATATGAATATTCTTTTGAACTGATTCCTTATATAGAAGACCATTCTGGTGAACTTCCTGGTGTTAATCAGTTTATCAGAGAGTTCAAAAAGACTGGAAACTGGAGATTTACCAGTACTCCGCCCCGAATGGTAGCGAAAGTCAGTGATTTTGCTCCAGAAAATATCATAGATTAGGATGCACAATTAGATGATATTTCCTGAAATTGTTCATTTTTCATATCAATGAAGTTAGATTGTTTTTCTATTATTCAAAAAAATTTCCGATGTTGAGATAAATACAAAAACGCGTTTTTAATTTACTTGAAGCAATGATTCATTTCTATTATTCAGCAACTGGAGAATACAATATACAGACACTTCCTGATGTATCAGAAAGTATGTTGGTTGACAGAACGAACAATAAAATTGTTCTGTTTGGAGAACAGGAATTCTATTTTTCTACATTATCTGATTTATGTTCTTCTACTAATCAGGATTCATCAATAGGCTTGTCACAGAAAGGCGGTTATGTCATATTAAGCAGTTTAGATACAAAAATAGATGCAGTAAACTCAAGTGTCAATACTAAGTTCAATAGTACTATTCAGAATTTGAATACCAGCATAAATGCAGTCAATACTTCAGTCAATACTAAGTTTAATAGTACAATATCTACTCTTAACACCAGTATCAATGCTATCAATACATCAGTGAACAATAAGTTTAACTCCATGATAACATCTCTGAATACAAGCATAAACAACACAAGTACATATCTTGTCAATACAATGAATACAAGTGTGAACAATGCTATGAGTTTGATAAATGCATCAGTCAATGCTTCTATAAATTCACTTCTGACAAAAATCAATAATGCAAATTCAAGTATAAACAGTATAGATGCTTCAGTGAAATGGATTATTGAAGTATATCAACCAGAACTTGAAAGGACATGGGCAGATATATTTTATTTCTTGAATGCAAGTATGGGTATTGCTAACGGTAGTATTAACAGAATAGAACAATTGATTAGTGCTCTTGATATGCAAACAACGAATGACAGACTTGATGCAATTGACACAAGCATTGATATCATTAACACAAGCATAGGAATCTTAGATACGAGTGTATATGACTTGTACAACCCAGGAGCATAATTCTTTATCAAATATATTAATTTCAGACGATGTGTTTCTTTTAAAGAAATGCATCGTTTTTCTTTTCTTTGATAAATAATGAAATGATGATTTCTATTATTTTGATATGGTTCTGAATGAAGATTTTTTCAAGGATGTAGTTACAGATGATGATATAGAAAATTCGGAAGAGATAAGTAATGAATCTGACAGTTCCAATGATTTTATGACAAATTATAGGAACTATATAGGTCTGTTCATACTTATCAGAGAACGTGATAAAGATGCTGAATATATAGAGAAGACAGCAAAGATGTTGCCGAAGCGACTTTATCAGTGTGACGGTATTGATGATGTCTCATCTCCGATGTATCTGAATCACAAGTTTGAACTTGTCGGA
>Ga0247608_10003738_pt1 | contig 17535 bp, 25 predicted proteins | sample 176DNAGHGlowgp2_FD_193490 | JGI IMG/M metagenome (GOLD analysis project Ga0247608, IMG submission 193490) | Sheep rumen microbial communities from Palmerston North, Manawatu-Wanganui, New Zealand - 1766 DNA GHGlow gp2 | ecosystem: Host-associated > Mammals > Digestive system > Stomach > Rumen ... | reverse complement strand
TTTGTTGGAACTATTTCTGACGAATTCTCTGACGAAAAAGGTATTAGATTAACAGATAATTCCATTAAGGAAATTTGCAAGGCAATATTTGAGGGAAAATATAAGGTGGATTTTGACTTTTCTTCAATGAAAAGTATAGGCTGTTATTATTTTGGCGGCGATTATCTTGAGGAAAATCTTGATGAAGAACGTGCTGGTGGAAAAACAACTAAGGAAATATTATGCGATTTTATAGACAGTAAAGATAAAGGCTACATTGAGTTTTAAAAAAAGGGAACGATATACCTGTTGGCAGTAAACACCAATAATATATAGACATACAATAATGAGCAGCCAATCACGGTTGCTCATTTAGTTTAATATCAAGTTCTGTTTTATGTTAGTTTCAACAATAAATATCTAATTTGGCACAAATATACATATATTTATTTCGAGAAAAACAAATTATATGTGATATTTATTTAGAAAATATATACATATATGAAGAAATTAATAAGATTAACAGAACAAGACCTTCATAGAATTGTGAAAGAGTCTGTGGATAAGCTTCTTAATGAATGGGATGAATTAGCAGACATAAGGTGGCGCAGTCGTGATTACCGTAATAACAGTGATGAAGCACAAAGGGTTGGTAAAGTAAGAGGTGATGCCCTTGCAAATTGGAATAAGAGGGTTAAAGACTCTGAGAAAAATGTATCTGAAGGAATCAGCCTTGGAGAAACAGAAAACATAATGGCATATGATGTCTTCACTGAAGACCTTGAGTGGTCAAATAGAGACAGTCTTTTAATGTCAACATTATATGATAGGAATGATAGGCCAGTAGGAAGACTCAACGATTTGCATTTCAAGTATGATGCCCAAACAAATGACTTTATTTAGAGAAATAGTATACAAGAGCAATCACACAGTTGGTTGCTCTATTTTTATGCACTCTTCCTATGCATATACCAATGATAGTATACGTTGTGCTTGAACACCCTATATTCATCATCGACAACACTAGACAGTGACAGTACATCACTGTAGTCAAACTGCTTTACAGCCTTTATTGGATATTTATGCAAAATGGGAAGTTACTGCCAACAGGTATATCGTTCCCTAAAAAATTGCAAGGTTCGTTTGAGCCTCGCTTTTATTTTTTTGTTATCCTGAATATTTATATACAAATATATAAATATGAGAGTTGTAATTACAGAAGATATAATAAGTAGAGCATTAAATGAATCCATTGAAGAATTTATACTAGAGGAAGAAGAGCAGCAGAGACAAAGTGCTTGGCAAAGTTTAAAAGGCTCTACTTTAGGGAAGGTGGGTAAAGGTCTTTGGAATGGTTTAAAAATGTATATGGATTACAGAACAAATGGTCAATGGAATCAGAAATACAACCAGTTTGTTAAAGGTAAGGGAGCAGCTATTGGCTCTTATTATGCTGATAAATGGTTTAAGAAGCATTTTAAGAGGGTTCAGGATATAATGTATGGAGATTATTATGGAGATAGAACATATTTCCATACAAATCTTAATGGATATGATTGTAATTTCTCTCACGACTGGAAGACAGGAACATATACTCTTTACAATAGATATAATGATACAACGTATTCATTAAAGTTAGATAATTATGACAACATTAACACTGCAACAAAGCAAGATGTAAATGGAAACACAATAAACGGAACCAGTACTTACAATCATACAGATGGTTCATTTGAGGTTAGATTTGCTGATGGAGAAGGTCCAATGAAGATATTTAAGGGAGAAGATAATTCAACACCTGAATCTTACATAGGAAAATATTGTACTGCAAATGACTTTATTCAATTTACCAGAAATACATTAGAAGATGGACCAATGAAAACTGCTATTACTATTTATATAGATAGAGTGATACAGGCTGAAAATAATAAAAACATAAAATTGCTTCAACAAAATCCTAACGATAAAATCGACCATGATGGAATTTTGAATAGTATCACATTGGCAGCGTTCTATACTTGGTATGCTAAAAATATGCAGAACATTCCAAAGTCTGATAACAACAATAATAATACTAATTCACAACCAACAAATTCACAAGCACAACAAGCAGCCAATAGCACACAAGGAGCACAATCTTATTATGCTAATAAAGATGAAGTTCCAACGGCAACGGACGAAAACAGAAGGAGAAGGAGAGCGTTTTAGTTTAACAATATTTAACGTGAGATATTTGTTTATCTCACGTTTTTTTTGTATATTTACCGCAGTAATAAAAGTATGCATATATGTTGGAAAATATAGAAGATGAAAGGCTGAGAAAACAATTAAAGTTTTTCTTTAGGTTCTTAAAGGATAATGGGATATATTCAGCATATAAAAGGAATATTTTCAATCCTAAAACCTATAACCAATTCCAAAAACATGATAAGAATTGGTCTCTCGAAAAATGCGCCAGAAAAAATGGTGTTGATACGTTAATTACAATGCTTATTTCTTGGTGTAACACAAAAGAGGGGTATGACTTTTGGTGTCGTAAGCACGTTAAGTTTGTACAAAAATTTAATAAAAAGTTTAAAAATGCTAAATAAAGAAGATTTAAGAATAGTGTTTTTCGGAACATCTGACTTTGGAGTTCCAACATTGGACTCTCTCATTGATAATGGGTTTAATGTGGTTGGTGTTGTCACAAAGCCTGATTTCTTTAACAAGCGTAAGAAGCAGACAGAACTTACCCCAGTTAAAGAAGCCGCATTGAAGCATAGCCTTCCAATCTTACAACCTACTGACTTGAACGATGAAGAGTTCATTTCTGACTTAAAATCATTGGATGGCAATATCTTCATTGTCATTGCATATCAGATGATTCCAAAGGAAGTGTTTACCATTCCGGCATTTGGAACGTTTAACATACACGCATCATTGCTCCCTGATTATAGAGGTGCTGCACCAATTAACTGGGCAATAGCAAATGGTGAGGAAAGAATTGGCTTAACGTCATTCTTTATAAACGAGAAAATGGACGATGGAGAGATTATCTATCAGATGTCATTGCCAAACTACACGAATAAGAACTTTAGGTTTATGTATACCGCATTAAGCACAAGTATGTGTTGCGGTGTTTGTACAGAAACATTAAGGCTTATAATGGAATCAGACGGTAAACCGCCTGTTACAAAACAGGATTTGTCAAAATACAAGCACAAAGCCCCTAAGTTGACAAGGGAGAACACAAAACTTGATTTTACAAAGGACATTCATGAGATATTCAATCACATCAAGGCATTCTCTGACAAGCCTGGTGCTTGGTGTACCATTAAGTCTAATGACAAATACAATGGTAGAGCCATAAAACTGATAAAATGCGAACTAATATCATTTGGTGATAGGACTAGTACTAATGCAGGAAAGTTTGTAATATCAGAAGATGGTGATGTCCTTTTGTTTGTTTCAAATGGATGCCTCAAGGTAATGCTATTGCAGATTGAAGGCGGCATTGTGATAGGCAAAAAGGATTTCTCCAATGGATTTGGTAATATGATTGGAAACTGGGAAATTGTATGAAATCTGAAAAAAGTAAACTTATTGAACATCAACCAGTTAAGAAACCAAAGAAGCTTAAATGGTTTCAGAAGCAGATAACCGCTGACCAATTTATTACTCGCAAGGGTAAAAATGGTAAGTTCTATGGTCATAACACTGACTGGAAGAGTAAGATATGGATGGGCCCTTATGATACTGAGGAAGAGTTGAATAAGGTTATTGCCTCATATGCATCTATAACAAAGAAGCCATTTGGCCAAAGAAAAGAAATAAAGAATTTACATTCTGTTATAATAGATGAAAATGAGTTTTAAATTAACTTTATTTAACTTAATTTATTTATCTATCTCATATATTTCTTGTATATTTGCATTATGATTACTATAAATAATAGTCAAGAAAATAAATTAAGAGGAATCATATATCACAAAGAAGAAGTAGTTGGTGTTTGCACGAATGCTGAGACGTTTATTGACATTCTTTGTCAGATAAAGAACGAACAAAGCGATGACTACAGAATGGAAGTCGAAGTTGACGTTTACGATAACGTAAAGCGCACATACGTGTACAAGTTTAATAAGGATGGAAAAATGATTCCATCTTCATACCCAGGAGTTAAACTTTGGATAGATGATTTGAATAAAAAACTTTTGTATTTATACAATTTTGTTGTAACATATGAAAACAAAACTTAAATTTGAGCCGGGTGATTTCATTACCCAAAGCAACAGCCCACAATCGTTTGCTATATTCGGTGGTGACGAGTATGAAAAAACTGAGGGTGCAAATGGCACAGATTATTCTTTGCTCTGTTACTATAACCCTTCTCACTACAATCAGGATAGCAACGGTAAATGGGTTCGTGAAAACGTTTTAGAATATGAGTTTGAGGAAGATAATCAGACTTGTGACTACGCCATAAACTCAGAAGATTTCGAATACTGGAGAAAGTGTACAGATGCTGAAATAGAAAATGCTCTTTCGTACTTGGCAGAGCATAAACGTCTTGCTTGGGAAGACAAGAAGCTCGCGTTCAGAAAACTCACACCAAGTGAGCGTTTTGTACCAGGAAGACAGCCTGTTAACACTGGCGCTTGTGGCGGTAATGTTAGACACACTGATGGCTATAACCCATATTACAATGGCGGTACTCCGTCAACTACTACCGTTAAACGCACCAAAACCATCACAAGGGTTGTTAACGAAAATTGGGAGCAGAAAATGCCAATTGAAACAATGTCTGCTGAAAGACGTGGTTTCCTTGGAGAACTTTGCGAGAAACTCAAGTATGCATTCAATGTTTACGGTAGCAATTTCTATGGCAGTGGCGTTGGTAGAACTCCTGTAAGAAGATACCCTAGTGAGTTTGAAAGTGACGAATGGGGTTATGACGAATATGGAATGGCAGGAATGGAAGCATATCGAGCCTTGATGGGTGGCGATATGTGGGGATGCTACGATTAATCATATGAAAATAGGATTTTTTATGGGGTCATTTGACCCAATACACATAGGACACGTCAACATGATAAGGGAAGCCTTGAATTGGGTTGATAAGGTGGTTGTAGTACCATCTGGTCATAACCCTTGGAAAAAGGACATTGACCCTGCGCCATTTGAATTGAGGGCGGAAATGATTAAAGAAGCCATCAAGCCATTTGGAGATAATGTTGAAGTGTCTATTGTGGAATCAACATTTGAGCCTCCATATTATGCTAACAAGCCATTGAACTATTTCGCATTGCAATATGGCGAGGACGAGAGATATATAATTTGCGGCTCTGATACAGCAGATATGATTCCTCTATGGAAAGACGCTTCAACAGATATATTGCCGTTCTACAAAATTATTTCTCTTGAAAGAAACGAAATTGGAATGCATAAGTCGGGCTATGACTGGCAAATGAGAAAGCTTGACTCAAAAGATGGTAAACAATACGAATACACGCATGTATATATTTATCCATTACCTGTATCTTCTACATTTATTAGAGGATTAATTAAGGAAAAGAAAGAAGTATATCCCCTTCTACCTGAAGGAGTAATTAAAATAATTAAAGAAAATAATTTATACGTATGAAAAGGATAATTTTTTCGTTGGTAGTTTTACTATCAAGTATAACTGCAAAGGCGCAGTGTGACGTGTATACGCTCGTTAAACCAGATTGTGCGTCAATAACTGTTGGCGTAGGCCATCTATTCAACGTTGGCATTGGAGATTATGATTTCTCCCACGATTACTTTGTCGGAGCATTTGAGATTGGAAAATATTTCAATCAAACTGTCGGCCTTTCTTTTGATTTCTCTATCGCTAAATCATCAAAAGATGTTGATACAAGACTTTATAACATTGGCTTGATACTCAATACTAGACTCACAAACTATTACGCAAATTCGCCAATTGACCTTGTTCTAAATTTTGGAGCAGGATATGGACGATTTGATTTCTCTGAGCATTGTGTTGATAGCGAAGGAGTTAATTATTTTGTACCCAAAGTTTCATTAGATATAGTTTTTAACCTAAGTAGTGATAAGGTGTACCAATTTGCCATAACACCCTCATATCAGTATTTCATACACTCTGAGGAAAAATATTACTACGATGATGGCAGTAAAGTCAAATCTGACATCAGTTTAATAGGAATAACAGGAAAGTTTAGGGTTAATTTCTGACCCAAAAGGGAGAAGAAACAAAATCTTCTCCCTTTTAATGTTTTTTAACACAAAAAAGTTGGCTATATCAAATTATTTTATTACCTTTGAGCAATTAAAAAAAGAATATATGAAGAAGTATAAATTTGGATTTTGGAGGCACTTTTTCTTCGCCTTGCTCGTTATTATTGCATCAGCTTATATCTTTACCACGGTAGCGCCGAAAGCCTCCCAGATGGCAAAAGAAGAGGTTCTGGTGCACTTTGGCATGCATACTGCCGATACAGTTAAGAAAGACACAATCATAACTAATAAGTTTGGTGGATATGTCAACAGAGAAGCCGATATTGAAGGTGCATTAAAAACCATTTTCAATAACAACAAGATTGAAATAATCTATGTTGGTATACCAGAAGCTAAGATTCCAATTATTGCCAATGGTAAGATTGTAAGGATTGACCTCAACGATAACTTACGTGCTAAGAGCGTTAAGTTCAAGATGGAAAATGGTAAGTCTTATAACGTGTTTGTTATCTTCGATAGATTGACTGGAAATATTGTTGATGTAATCAATGATGAAAGATATGTCGTAGTAACGGAAACACCTGAAAATGAGACAGATACAACAGAGATAAAAGATACTGATGCAATATTTTTTAAGGAGATTTAATTATGTTGGAGAAATATCTTGAATACAGGTTTAAATTCAATAATAGGAATGCTTATCATCACTATTATGAAGAGTGGGTTAAAAATGTGACCAACGAACAGTTGATGTATTTTGAGAAGGAAATGAATAACTTAATTGAAAGAGGAATTTATAAACCATAGAATATGGAAGCTATATTATATTTACCATCTTTGATTTGCGGTGTTATTACCATCGCTTTGCTGTTGAACATAGAAAAGGAAGATGAATGGATTGGAAAAATATGGTGTATGATATTGGCATTTGTGTTTTTCTTTGGAACTGTTTTCTTTACAGAATTGACGTTCAACAACAACACCAAAAAGATTGTTAAAAAGATAAATCATCAAGAGAAATTTTATGATTCCCATGATTATATATATTAATTAATACAGTATATTATATAATAATATATTAAATATATAAAAAACATGGATTAACAATTTTTAACATAAAAAAATTTTGTAAATCCGATTTTTTTTTGTATCTTTGCATATATAATGTAATTTTGATTATGGAAAGAGAAGACAGAATAAAAATTTTCAATGAAACGGTCAATTCCGTGCGCAGAGGGTTCTACGTAAATAAGAACGGCGATAAGGTCGAGATACCAAAGACTCATGGAGGTTTGTCAATCGAAGACGTGGTTTTCTATGATAGTGACATCAAGAAGAAAATTAACTTTGATGAACTCCCTCGTCATAAGACAGAGATTAAAGTTGTCAATGCAGACTGCCTTTACACTGCCAATGACCTTGTAAAGGATGGATATACGCCAGCAGTTGTGAACTTTGCCTCATTCAGAGTTCCTGGAGGTGGCGTAAGAAAAGGTTCAAGGGCACAAGAGGAAAACATATGCAGACGAACCAATTTGTTCGAATCAATTTTTAGGTTCATTGACACATTGGCAAAGGAATATGGCCTTCCACTTGAAAAGAAGAAATACCCTCTTCCTGTACATCACGGAGCTATTTATTCTCCAGCAATTTCAGTATTTAGGGCAAGCGAAGATAAAAACTATGAATTCTTGGATGAAGTGTTCCCAGTTGATATTATCACGATAGCTGCCCTTAAAGACCCTGAACTTGATAAGAAAGGCCATATGACTGATTGGTGCAAGAGTGTAACCAAGGAGAAGATTAGAACAATGTTCAACCTGGCAATCTATTGGGAGAATGATTCACTTGTTCTTGGAGCATTTGGATGTGGTGCATTTGCTAATCCACCTGAAGACGTTGCTCAATTGTTCAAGGAAGTTCTTGAAGAACCTGAATATTGCGATAAGTTTGAAAAGATTATTTTCGCAGTTCTTGATGATGGAAACTCTCATAAGGAGCACAATCCTAGAGGCAACTATTTACCATTCGCAGAAACCTTTAAAGATTAATACCAATGACTGTATTATATATAACATATTTTGTGATAGTTGTAGCAGCATCAATAAAGGTTTTTGTTGACTATACATTAAGACAATTAGTTAAAGCTAACTTTTGGTGCAATATTGCCATATTAGCATTACTAGCATTGTCAGTTTTAATGCAATTAAGTATACTTGTTGATTAAAAATGAATTACGATAAATACCTTAACAAGTTAAGAAAGTTCGATAAGAAGGATAGAAGCACATTTCCTTACTGGTTTTCACATTGGAGTGCTTATAACCTTGTTGCTATGAAGTTGGGTGTATGGAAACCTAAATGGCTTCTACACGATATTGAAAAGCCTTGGCTAAAGCTGTTTTGGGGTGATTATAAGAGAGTGCAGAAGTGGCATAAGCATCACAACAAACACCACATTTTCTATGGAAGATTTGGAGGCTTAAATAAGATTGATTGGCTAGCAGCAATCATAGATTGGGAATGTAGTCGTTACTCAAAAAACGCTGCTCCACTTACAGCCAGACAAGAGGTTGAATCCCTTCTTACTCAAAAAGAGAAATATACTGACGATGAAAGGGAGGAAATAAGAAAGAACTGTTATCCAATTCTAAACTATCTTGGATTATGAAACTACAAAGGTCATCATGTGATTATAAAAGAAAAGATGTAGCTAACGCAAAAGATAATTATATCTATATTTTTACAGATAATGGAGATAGAACATCTGGTAGCCGTAAAATACCTGACGATTCATCTTATTCTCTTAGATTTGGCAAGAAAGGTCTTTGCTATCCTACAACCACAACAGCAGTATTACGTGGGCTTGAAAAAGCCTTCCCTGTTACAACACAGAAAAGATATGTAAAGGGAGCTGCTAGATTTGACGGAAATTGGGTTGAAGAAGATTTCGAAGAGTTCAAGAAAGTAATAGATGCTGATTTCGAGGAAATAAAAAAGGCTTGCGTCAAGTATAAGCCACAAGCAGTAGTTTTTCCTTGTAATGGAGTTTTGGGAGGTAATATATCAAGGTTAACAATAGACAGAGTGCCAAAACTTTATTCTTATATCGTAGAGAAAGAGATAGAGCTTAAAAATTTTGATATTAATAATTTAACAAAAGAAGAAATAGAGAAGTATGAATGTAACTGATAAACACGTTTTGTTCTGGGGAGAATGGCCAAGCAATTGGTACACCACAGAATTTAAAGTAAAAGTCCTCAACGATGGTAAGGAAGAGGTTTTAACGTTCTACAATTCAGAACAGTATTTTATGTGGGTTAAGGCGCGTACCTTCAATGATAAGGAAACAGCTGCCAAGATTCTCAATACCAAGAATCCAAAGATAGCAAAGTCACTTGGACGTGAGGTTAAAAACTACGATGATAAGGTTTGGGATAAAATGAGATACAAGGTTATGGTTGATGCCAATAAACTCAAGTATTCTCAGAACGAAGAACTTAAAAAACTTATCCTCAGTGATGAGTTTAAGGGCAAGGGCTTTGTTGAGTCAAGTCCAAAGGACCTATGCTGGGGAACAGGGTTTGCTGAAACTCATCCTGATGCAGATGATGAAACAAAATGGAAAGGTCAGAACCTTCTTGGTAAGGCACTTGACGAAACACGTGAATGGCTTTTAAGCCAGAAGAAAGATGAGTAAATGCATTTACCCAAAATACCATCAATAATTGTTAAATGAGTAAGTTCAAATATAATCCAGACCAATACAAAAACTTTGTTAATCCTATTAATGACAAAATTATTGAATGTTTTTGTGTATGCGGAATTACGCCTGACTTAGTTCAAAATAGCAGGAATCTTCAAAGGGATTGTTTCGTAAAGTTTAAATGCTTAAACCTAGTTAAAAATAAACTTGAAAAAACTTTTTTCCTTAATGTAGATAAGTTTCTTCTAAGAAACTGTAGGGATATATACGATGTGTATAACTACATACTACCAAGAGTTAGTAGTGTGACAGAAAGAAGAAAATCCGCTGATATGATAGCAGATACATTTAAGAAAAGAGCTGATGAAATAAGGTGGCATTATCGTGACAATACTTATTATGAAGATGACTAGAAATAAAAATGACAGCGTAGATTGTTATTCTACGCTGTTTTTTTATATTTATAAATAAAAAAAAATGAATAAGAACATTGTTATTGTACATTATAATACACCTAAACTTACTGAATGCCTAGTAAAAAGCATTAATCGTTACGTAAAGGATGCAAAGGTTTATATTTTTGATAATAGTGATAAAAGACCATTCACCGCAAAATTCGATAATTTGACTCTTTTGGATAATACCAAAGGGCAAATAATAAATTTCGAAGAATGGCTTAAAAAACATCCTGGTAGATTTTCATCAGGAGGAAAGGCAAATCTATGGGCGAGTGCAAAGCATTGCTATAGTGTTGAAAAATGTATGGATATAGTAAAAGACAATTTTATTTTACTAGATTCAGATGTTCTATTAAAAAGAGACATTAGTGATTTGTTTGATGAATCTTCTATATTTGTTGGCACAATAGAAAGACAGAAAGATGTTCCTCATAAAATTGAAAGGCTATTACCATATTTATGCTTCATAAATTATAAGATGTGCAAGGAAAAAGATGTACACTATTACTATGATGACTTAATGCATGGTTTTGGAAGCAATAAAATTAGCAAATTTGCAGACTCATATGATACAGGTGCTGCTTTCCTTTTAAAGGCTAGAAAGCATCCATTTAAAGAAATTGATATTACCAAGTATATGATTCATTTTGGTAATGGCTCTTGGGAAAAAAAATTCAAACGTAAGGTAATGAACCCTGAACAATGGCTTTTATCTAATAAAAAGCTTTGGAGTGATGAAACTAATAAAAAGGTTGTGTACACTTGCATTACAGGAGAATATGATGATTTAGATACACCTAGTTTTATAAATGGAGATTTTGATTATATCTGTTTCACAAATACAAGTGGCATGACAAGTAATGTATGGGATATTAGACCAATGCCGGCAGAAACAGAAGGATTATCTCAAGTTAAGATGCAAAGGTATGTTAAGATTAACGCTCATAAAATTCTAAGCAAATACGATGTGTCAATATGGGTTGATGGAAGCGTAGTAATAAAGGGAGATTTAGACAAACTGCTTGACAGGTACGTTACTAACTCTGATAAGGCTATATTTGTTCCTACACACCCTAAGAGGGATTGTATATACGATGAAGCAAGGGCTGTAATAGCCGCAAGGAAGGACAAGGCTGAGATTGTTAACTCTATAATGGATAGATATAAGGCAGAAGGATTTCCTGCTCACTATGGGCTTCTACAAAGCAATATATTGATAAGAAAGCACAATGATGAGAATTGCATAAAGTTAATGGAGGCTTGGTATTCTGAGTTGAAAGAAAATTCACATCGTGACCAATTATCGTTTAACTATGTATGTTGGAAAAATCCAGACATTAATGTTGTATATATGGATAAAATGATTTATGATTCTGAATGGTTTAAATGGGGAGCGCATAAGCCTAAATCTAGAAAGTTAGTAAGGTTAAATTCTACAAGTAGGAATAATGAAACCTTAAATGAAAAAAGAGAAAGGTTTATAAAGATTATACAACAAAGAAGATTAGAAAGAAAAGATAAGAATACTGACATTGGGGCAGTGTTAAGTATATATTAAAAAAGGTGTAGAATTTAATCTACACCTTTTTTCTTATAGCCCATTATTGTTTTCATCAGCATATTCTTCATATGTGTATTCAGGATGATAATATACATCAGATGTATTATCATATGTACCCTTATCATTATCGTCTCTTGGCACTGCATTAATTGCTTCTCCTGTTACAACACCAGGTTCACCAGTCTCTTCATTAATAATGTAAGGTTTTGCTGTGTTTTCTAACGTTGGAGTTCCCTCTACCCCAATAGTATCAACGTTAGCGAAGATAAATGAATCTCCACTTGCAGTTTCAAGTAGTTGATAGTCGTTTAATGGGTCAAATAATTTAGTCTTAATTTCCATTTTATTAATATATTTAAATAAGCTTATTTCTTAATAAATATTAAGGTTTTAACATTAATTAACGTAAAAAATTTGGTAATATGAAATATTTTTGTTACCTTTGCAGCAAATTAAAAAAAAACTATATGGGAAAGAATTTTTGTACAGTTGAAAACAAGTGGTGTAAGTTGCTCAGACGTGGCGTTTGTAAGGTTGCAAACACTGAACTTAATAATGTCAACAGATGCCCTAGGGTTGTTGAAATAGAGACCACCACATTATATACACTCATAAGAGAGGTTAAGTTTGAAGATGTGTTCGAAAGACTTTGCCACTATTTTGAGAGTGAGAAGGATAGCAAAGATGGCTATGAGTCTGCTTTCAATGAGTTAATGGGCAAGAAGAGGCATAGGCACAACCTCAGCGACCTTTTTATTAAGGTTGAGATTGTTAACGAAGATGGTAGTGATTACCTTAATACTGATGGTATTGATATAAAGAATGGTAAACACTATGGCATTGAGTTCTGCCCTTGGGAAGATTGGGTTTCAATGTTCATTCAGCAGGAAACACTTGATACTTTAAGCAAGGAGGATATTGTTGCTGGGTGCCTTTATGAAATGACATTCTTTGGATTTTCAGAAAACAGAGTGCAAAAAGAATTAAAAGAAATGAGAGAATCAATAGAAGAAGCAAAAGAAGAATATAAGAAAACAAAAAAGGTTTAACAATAATTAACTAAAAAAATTTGGATATTTGAAGAAAAAGTTGTATCTTTGCAGTAGATTAAAAAAAAACGATATGGAAATAAAGAAATCAGAAGATGGATATAAGAAGATAGCTGAAGAGGTTAAAAAAGCATTGGAGCATAATGCTAGCGTTGATAATAGCGAAGATAAGATAAAGCAAACTATTTTAAAAATATCAAAAGGTTTGCTTTTCACTGGCGCAATTTCAATTAGGGATAATTTCTGCAAATATTTAGGTATTAAACCATATGACGCACCATTTACAACTGACACAGATTGGGATAGAGAAAGCAGAACCAATTTCAGATTAATTATTACTTATAAATAATTCTTTTATTTTCAGTATATTTATATTAAAAATATATTGAATTATGAAATTAAATTTATCAGAATCATATTTAAGCAAAATAGTTAATGAATCAATCAATAAAGTAATTAATGAAGGTATGCGCGATGGCTTAACAAAAGTTTACTGGGTGTGCGAATTCGAAGACTCAGAAGGAAATACAAGTTCTGAAATAATTTATGCCAAAACAACAGTAGGAGCATTTAGGCACGCAACTGAGAAGGCTATGAGGCTTGGCATGGAGCCTAAATTTGAAACTTTAAGAAATGCAACTATGCCTGAAATAAAAGAATTTCAAAAAATGATTAAAAATAGACTAAAAAACAAAGGAGAGGCTTAAGTCTCTCCTTTTTCTATATTATCTTCTTTCTTTGTTTGTTTTTTAGATTGTAAAGTCCATAAATTTACCAAACAAGTTATTTGGTCACTAGAAATTCTTTCCAATCCTTCCCCGCCAAATTCAATAGGTTTTTCCTTTAAAGCTTCAATAAGCAATTTTAGTGTTCCTCCGCTGTTCATATCTTCATCAACAATAAGGAAATATTTACCTCTTAAAGAAGACCTTAACGCATCAAGTTTATCATCATCTGAATATGCTAATTCTTTATCTGCTACCACATATGCGTCTTTAAGGTAAGGCCTACATTTTGCATCAACATCTGTAATTTTAAATTTTTTACAATATGACAATTGATAACCAGTATCTGATAATAGGACTTCTTCATATGTGTTTACGATGCTGGTCATATTCTTTAACATATGCTGTAATTTTAAGCTGAGTCCTTTTGCTAAAAGATTGTTTATAAACATATTAACGATAGTATCTATGTTTTCATAGCTGGAATCACTGGTATTTATGTATTGCTCAAAATGCCTTACCAAATACATATATATGTTAGACGTTTTAGGAGTGCCTATATTAACCCTTTGGTGAGATTTATTTAATTTATATTGTTTTTTATCCGCTATAGAAGATGCGTTATTATAAGCCCCAATGTTTGCTAAACCATAATAGCAATATTTTTGCAATATAGCGCACGCAAGGTCAAATGATATTCTTCTTGCTGGCATCCCTCTTCTTCCGCCTTTTTCAATAGGAATATTGCTTATTGTAGACCAATTTTCTTTAACAAATCTTTTTACTTCTCCCATTAAATATGAACTTATCTCTGTGAGAGCTGCTTTTTTTACAAGAGATTTTGTTGCTTCTATAAGTCCTTCATCAACCCCAGCTTTTCTGCAACCTTCTTCATCAAATTTAACGTTAACTAAGTTTCTTGTGAAAAATCTAGGATTGTATTGAGCTCCAATTTTACGAGATAAATTTATACAATAATAATGATTATATTTTGATGAAGATGGTGCTGCTAATATATAATCTACTTTTATTCCTTCTTTTTTCAAAGCATATGAAGCAGCCATTATTGATTTGTCCATAAATTGAGACACTGTGTTGTAATCAGAAATTGTCTCTCCATTTAAGCCATATGTAGTATTATATTGATATTTAAAGTGGTCAGGATTATTTTGTGCAACAACATCGTCACTGTTATAAGCATCCAAATTTATTCCGTTTAAAGAAAAGTTTTTAGAAACATCAGGATTAGTTACAGAACCATTGTCATATGTTGCATCTATTTTTTTGAATGAAGATTTTCCTTGTCCTCCAAGTCTTTCAATTCTGCTTATGTTGTTTTTGTCAATACCTAACATACTCCTAACATAATCGTCTTGCCTTACATTACCATTTTTAATAGCATCACTAAAATTAAAATTATTAAACTTAAATAAGCCAATAACTTTAACATCAGTTCCAGGAACAAGTCCAACATTGTATCTTGTTAATGCCGGGACTTGCTCTCCTGTTGAAAGAGTAAACTTATTGTCTTTAGAATGAAGGATTTTTTTATATTGATTTTGAATCATGTTAAATTCAGTTGCTGCTCTGTCAATGGCGGCAATTACCGCATTTTCATTTCCATCTTTAACATATCTCAAAGCAGTATTATAAGATGCCGTACCAGCATATTTAAAATCTTCTCTATTTAATTCTTTAGCATTTGCCCTTCCTCTTATAACGCTAAGAGCAGCCTTATACAAGTTAATGGTAGCTAATTTTCTTCTATAATTATCTTGAAGTGACCCGCCTCCTACACTATTATCACCACGTAGTATATCTTTTCTTGTGCCAAAAAATCTTGTATCAGCAAATTGATTTGCTGAATCCTTTGTGGTTTTAGTACCAAATTTAATAGGGTCAATAGTAAAATCTACTGTCCCATTAGAATTTGGATTCAAATCTCCTGTTTCTGTTATAAGATATAATTTGTTTTCGTTTAATATTATCGTTTTATATCTATTCATTAAATATTTTTTTTATAAATATTTTTGTTTTTAAAATATTTTTTGTATATTTGTAGAAAAATTAAATAGGTATGTTGAAATAGCATACGAAGAATCTGTTTCATAAAATAAAGGGAACGATATACTTGTTGACTCCAAATATCAATAGTGTATAACTATACAAAAATTACCATTTTAGAAAATTCATTTTCATTTTATGAAAATGTTTATAAAATAGTATAGTAAAAAATAGATACAAAAATAATTGCCGAAAACCATTGAAAGATTTTCGGCAACTGTATATTTATTCATAGGGAACTGTTGGAGTCAACAGGTATATCGTTCCCAATTTTTAACCCACACAAAATTAACATTATATTGCTTAATTAAATCATCATAGAATTGCTTATTTCGTAAAAATGCGCTTGATTCGCTTTTTTTATCGAAATACCTATATGGGTCTCTTTGGTCATCCAACCATAAAATAGTTAATTCGTTCATATATACTGCGTTAATAATGATTTTTTTATAAATATTCGTTTTATACCTTATTATATATAATATTTGAGGCTGAGAAAGAAATTTTCAACCGTTTAACATTTTTTAACGGAAAATTTTTCTTTTTCTCATTTTTTTTATATACCTTTGCAACAAAAATTTAAAACAAACAAAAAAATATGGCAAAAAAAAGATTTTTAAAATCTGCTACTCAAAAAATTAAGGTAGCTCCAAAAACAAATAGTGGTAAACTTGTTTATGAAATATTAGGAAAGAAAGAAAAGCCAAGTAATTTGAGTGATTTTTCTAATTTTCCAACAAATGCAGAAAAAATAAACAATGTTTGTCTTGAACAAATTGTTTCTTGTGGGTTTAATAATGTAGCGTCTGCTTATTATTCAAGAACCCAATTAAACGAAGATTTTGGTTATAGTGACATATCTTTGCTTGCCGGAAAGTATATAACTTATGCTATTGTTCTTGACAATGGAAAGTGGTATTTTGGCTCTACAAGCGATTTTGGGGAAAGAATACACACTTGGCTCAAGGACTTTAGAGGACACGAAATGAGTAAAGAAAGGGAAAGGGTAAGAGAAATTCCTGTTAATGAACAACTTTGTGGCGATGTGAGAAAATACAAAAGAGCATTGTTTATGTGTTTAGGCATTTCCAAGACATTAGCAGAAGCCAAAAGAAAAGAAAATGAACTTATCGTTAATTTCGTATTTGAAAGATTTAAGGAAATCACGAATGGAGAAGACCCAACTCAGTATAGTTGGAAAGATATAATGTGTTATACTAAACGTTATGTGTATAATAAAGTAAGAGCAATAGCAAATGTATAACTTAATTAATATTATAGTATGATAAAAAATGTTTTAACCACATTTACGATTGGTGGATTTGTGCATGAATTTTGCATTGTTGATTATGAGTATTTGAAGTCATTGTCTAAACACCCTAAGAATAGACCTTCTGGTGATATTGATGACAATATAGCACCTTATCTTCCTGAAGAGGTAAACGCAGCTAAAAAGCAGACTGAAAAACTCTGTAAAAGGTTTAAAGAGATTGGGTTTGACCCAAATGTTAAAACTATTATTGTAGGTGACGTTAATGGCATCAATTACAAACTTGACGCACAGCATACAATTGCAGCTATACGCACAATTAATGAAGAGTCATTGGTTGAAACCGGTAAGATTGTCTATGATATGTTTAAGTGCGAAATAATTCATTTCAATGATAATGAAGTTGCATTTTTGAAAATGCTCGAAAAGTTCAACAATCTTGTTGTTAAGTATAAGCCACAGGATTACGCTCAGACAGCCCAGGAAGATGAGATTGGTAATGAAA
>Ga0247608_10003737_pt1 | contig 17536 bp, 14 predicted proteins | sample 176DNAGHGlowgp2_FD_193490 | JGI IMG/M metagenome (GOLD analysis project Ga0247608, IMG submission 193490) | Sheep rumen microbial communities from Palmerston North, Manawatu-Wanganui, New Zealand - 1766 DNA GHGlow gp2 | ecosystem: Host-associated > Mammals > Digestive system > Stomach > Rumen ... | reverse complement strand
AAATAACCACAAGTATAATTCCGCGAGTGGGCGCAAAAGCAAAGATGTTACGAAAGTATTTAACATATTTAAAACAGCATTGTAACATATATTCACACTTTTTTTATATGCAAAATAAATAAATTGTGCTATGATATGTCAAAACCAAACATAACCGAACAAGCAACATCAAAACTTATCAGGAGGTTTTTATGCCAAAGAAATGTTTTCTGTCTGCTGCAATGCTGGGTCTTGTACTTCTTACTTGCGGCTGCGGACAGATGAGTCCCACATTTTCAACGCTTCCCGCGACCGAGGAGGAAACCGTTGCCACAGCTGCTACCCTGCCTACCGTAATAGAAACGGAGCCGCCTGCAACGGAGGCGCCGACTACCGCGAACGAACCCGAGACCATCTCGATAGAGCTTACGACCGCGGCTCCCGAGCAGACAAAGCCGGTAAGCACCAGCGGACATATGGAAGCATACAATCTTACCTATGAAAAGAACAATGTTTCCATAAACTATCCCATGCTCATAGGAATGACCGATGAAGCAAAGCAGGAATGGGCAAACGAAGAACTTGAAAAGGATGTGATGTCACTTCTTACCTATTACGGTGTAAACGAAGAGACCGACACATTTAAGCTTGACTATCAGGTGTCCACCATTTACAGAGGCGAATTCAGCCTTGTATATGAAGGCGAATTCACAAAGGCGGGAAGCGCCAATACAATAAAGGTACGTGCAGCCGAAGATCTTGATCTTGCAACAGGCAAGCATATTCGTCTTTCGGACCGTTTGGCTCTTGCCAAGGTAAAGAAATGCATTCTTGGTGATGAAAAAACAGAGCCCGATTATGAGATCGTAAATGCTTTTGTAAGTGAGGACACGATCAAGACCTATCTTGCAAATCAGGATGATATCTTCTTTGAGAATCTTGTAAAGAATGCAGACTTCGGTGCCCAGCACGAACTGACGGGTGTTTACAGCTACAACTACCTGAACAACATCGCGGTAGTTATTCCTCTCCCCCATGTCATGGGCGATTATGTAGTCATATCAATCAAGCAGCAGACAAAATAAAAGCAATGAAACGGCAGCCTGTGAGGCTGCCGCTTTTTTATATTTCTATAGGTTCTTTTTGAACTCGCGTTTCTATATTAACGGATGCTGACGTAATACCCTCACCTGCATGGGGATTTATTGACGAGTAGATCAAGTCCACCAAGAACAGCGCCGCCAAAACGCATGCTATGACTCTTATTTTCCTACGGTCATATCTCTTTAAGATATTGTCAAACAGCGGTGCAAGCACATATATGAATGCTACGCCGCCTATTCCGAACATCAAAAGGCCTTCTCCGCAGATACGCCCGTGCAGGTTCAGGAAGTAGCCTTCATAGTCCCACCACTTTGCTCCTTTGACTGTTTCAAGATAGAAGCCCGTGAAGTATTCTATGACGCCGCACAATAAGATCGTAGTCACAAATGCGACAACAGGCTTGTTTCTGAGCCCTGTAAGAAGCATAAGGACTATTACACCGCCGGTGCCGTAGATAGGAAGCCAGGGGCCGTACATCGTTCCGCGGTTTACGAATTCCCACTTTTGGAAAACATGCAGTAATACTTCCCACGACCAGCCGATGAATGAACATATAAAGAACATGATAACAAGATGCGAAAGCATGTACTGTCTGTCGTAGTTCAACCTGTCTACCCAGGCTCTGTTTATACCTGTTGCATGAGGAGCGATCCTTGCGGGATATTCGTCTCCTTCAAGCTCTTCTTCCATTCTGGCGACCTTAAGCTTTGCCACCTGTCTTTTGGCAAAATCCCTGCTTGCTTCATCTTCCACGATGACTACACTCAGGTTTTTGGCTATAAATCCCCGGAAGCCTTCCTGCTCTATTGCAGGTGTCTTAAGGAATGCCTTTGCTTCGTCAATATCGGGATATGACTCTCTTAAGGCCTCTACGGGAGCTTTTTCGTAAAGATAGATGTCGTTTAAAACAAGTGCATCTTCATCTGTTTCGCCGTATTTTTCCAGGTACTGTCTTCTGATATCGGCATAATATTCGGTAAAGAACGAATATTTCAGAGGGTTTATGATAAGCACATAGTTAAGACTGATCGCCGCGGCATATATGCCGAGAACCAGTTCGTTTCTGAAGAATGAAAAAGCCGGTATAGCAGGAATGTACTTTAAGATCTGATACCACATATACATGAGCTCTCTCTTAAAGCATTCGAACTTGTGACCGTTCATCATTTTTTTCGAAAGCCTTATGGCCTGCTTTGCTCCGACATCGGGGTTTTCCGCCGTTATATACGGAACCATAAAATACGAATAGTGCTTTATTATGCCTCCGACTATTGTGAGCAGCCACAAAAACCAGAAGAACTGCGCAACAAAGTTTGCCCATGCTACCTTAAACCATTTTTTTGTTCTCACCACGAACAGAAATCTGGACAGTTCGACCTTTTTATATATCCTGTTTTCAAGGAATACCCTTATTATGCTGACCTTCATAGGAATAAAGATCAGATATTCTGTCAAAGCAGCAAGTAGCGCGATCGCTATGAGACAGAGCGCATTTATTATATCCTGATTTTCGGTAAATCTGCCTGCTATTTTTGTGACCGAAGCCGAAATGCCGTCTGTGTTAAAGCTTCTGACGATCTGGGCCATAACGCCGTTTTCTCTTCCGAAAACTTCTCTGTTCGAAAGGACGGCGGATGATATCGTATCTCTCGCATCGGCCTTTACGAGGCCGAAATCGGTATACTGTCCGTTGATACCGTCAAGAGTCCCGTTAAAGTCCATGCCCAGAACGGCCACAAACAAGCAGGCAAACATAAACAGGATATAGTGCTTCTTCAGATTGGTGCTGGCTGTTTTCAGCATCTTGTGAAGCTCTTCACTCATTATTTGGTCATTCCTTCCTCTGCCGCTTTAAGTTCAGGGAATACGAAATCGTTTACAACTTTTATATAGGTACCTTTCATGCCTGATGAACGGGATTCTATAACTCCGGCACTTTCAAACTTTCTTAATGCATTAACGATAACAGACCTTGTTATGCCTACGCGGTCTGCGATCTTGGATGCAACAAGAATGCCTTCGTTTCCGTTAAGCTCTTTGAAGATGTGGATGATAGCTTCAAGCTCTGAATAGCTGAGCGTTGAGATAGCCGATCTTACGATGGATATCTTTCTTGCTTCTTCCGCATTTTCCTCGTGAAGAGAGCGCATCATTTCAAGGCCGACAACAGTTGTGCCATATTCGCAGAGAATGATATCGTCGATATTGTAAATTCCGCCGTTCTTATAGATGAACAGTGTGCCGAGTCTTTCGCCTGCTATGTCGATAGGCGCGATGATCGCCTGATACCTTTCTACATATCCCTCATCAAAACCGAGAGTTGCAAGATTGACATTTTCCTTTGTTGAAAGAATGCTGAGCAGTCTTTCGTTGAGCATTTTGTCAACAAAGCTTCCAACGCTTGAAGCGATAAGTTCGTTTATCGGCTGAACTCCTTCTTTGTTGCTGATACCTAAAACTTTACCCTTTTTGCTGATAACTAAAACATTTGAATCCATGATATCGTTCAATACAACACAGATATCATTAAATACCACCTTGCCCGAATTGTTGTTGTGAAGCAGTTTACCAATCTTTCTTGTCTTGTCTAGCAGCTGTACGCTCATAACTCCTCTCCTTTATTTAGATTTGCACTTTATCACAATGCTTTTTCAATATAACACAGCGTTTTTTGTTTTGCAAGTATATTCTGAATATTTGCAAAAAAACATATCAAATAGAGTCCAAAATCTGTCTGCATAACAAAACCGAGGCTCTTAATGCCTCGGTTTCTTATTAATTTAAGTCAAAACGTAACTATTCAGCACCCGCCCATCCCATTCGCAAAAACGATGTCAGTTTTTGGGTCTTTGCCATGACATGAAGTCACAATCAGGCGAATTTATACATCCGTAGAATCTTCTGCCCTTTTTGGTCTTTCTGACAACTATGTCCGCGCCGCATTTAGGACAGGGCACACCGATCTTTTCGAGGAAGGTCTGTGTATTCCTGCATTCGGGGAAGCCGGGACAAGCCAGGAACTTTCCGTGAGGTCCGAGCTTTATGACCATGTTTCTGCCGCACTTTTCACAGATCACGTCGCTGACTTCGTCTTTGATCTCTATTTTTTCAAGCTCTTTTTCGGCTCTGTCGACTGCCGTCTTAAGATCCGGGTAGAAGTTTCTTAAGACATCCTTCCACTCCATCTGTCCGTCGCCTACAAGGTCCAAAAGATTTTCAAAATTGGCTGTAAATTCGGGATCGACTATTGTCTCAAACGACTGGTTCATGAGCTGGTTTACTATATCTCCAAGCTCTGTTACATACAGGTTCTTGTTTTCGCGAAGCAGGTAGTGTCTTGTAAGAAGAGTTCCGATGGTTGGCGCATATGTCGAAGGTCTTCCGATGCCCTTTTCTTCCATCAGCTTTACAAGGCTTGCTTCGTTGTAGTGAGGCGGTGCCTGTGTGAAGTGCTGTTCGGGGCTTAATGAAACAAGCTCTATCTTTGAGTCTGTGCCAAGCCTTTGTGCAGCCTGATTCTTTTCTTCTTTATCCTCATCATCGGTATAGACATTCAAAAAGCCCATAAATGTGTTTACCGAACCGGAAAGCTCGAATCTGTATTCTCCTGCGCCTATTACGACTTTTCTGGTCTTAAAGACGGCATCCGCCATCTGACTAGCAGCAAATCTGTTCCAGATAAGCTGGTAGAGCCTGAACTCGTCTCTTGAAAGGCTGTCCTTTAAGAGCGAAGGATGAAGCGTAATGTCTGTGGGCCTGATGGCTTCATGCGCATCCTGCACACCGGCCTTTGCCTTGTTTTCGCTTGTGCGTGATTTTACAAATTCTTCGCCGTAATTATCTGTGATATATTTCTTTGCAGCTTCCGCAGCTTCGTCCGCAACTCTTGTTGAGTCGGTTCTTAAGTAGGTTATGAGACCTGTTGCGCCTCTGCCCTTTATTTCTACACCTTCGTAAAGCTGCTGAGCGACCTTCATGGTCTTAAACGTGGCAAAATTGAGTTTCTTGGTGGCCTCCTGCTGCATTGTGGATGTGGTGAAAGGAAGCGGTGCTTTTTTTACTCTTTCGCCCTCTTTTACGCTTACCACCTTGAAATCGGCATTCTTTAATGCCTCGGATATGGCTGTCATCTCCTCTTTTGAGGCTGATGATACCTTCGCGGAATCCGTTCCGCAGTATTTGGCGGCAAAGCTCTTTTTAAAGCCTTCCTCCAAAAACTCCGCTTCAAGAGTCCAGTATTCTTCGGGCACAAAGCTTGCGATCTCGGCTTCCCTTTCGCAGATCATGTTAAGTACGGCCGACTGTACACGACCTGCGGAGAGACCTTTCTTGACCTTTTTCCACAAAAGCGGGCTGATCATGTAACCAACCATACGGTCGAGCATACGCCTTGTCTGCTGAGCGTTGACAAGGTTCATGTCGATCTTTCTTGGAGATGCGAGCGCCGCCTTTACGGCAGTCTTGGTTATTTCGTTGAAGGTGATACGGTGAATATCCTTATCTTCCAGTTTAAGCGCAGCTGCCAGATGCCAGCTGATAGCTTCTCCTTCGCGGTCGGGGTCGGTCGCAAGAAAGACCTTGTCGGCCTTTTTGACATCTTTTCTGAGTTCACTTAAGATGTCGCCCTTTCCCCTTATCGTTATATATGTAGGGTCATAATCGCCGTCCACATCTATTCCGAGGCTGCTTTTGGGCAGATCACGGACATGTCCCTGCGATGCCGCTATCTCATAATTGTTTCCTAAAAACTTTTTTATAGTTCTGACTTTCGTCGGGGATTCGACGATGACCAAGTATTTTGCCATAGATGCCTCCCTGAATTAAATCTATAAAACAGAGCATAGCATACAATAAAAAAAAAGTATTTGCAAGAGAAATTTTTTTTATCTAAAATAGCCTTCTTGTAAAATGATTACGCATTGGCTGGGTTGCAAGGCCTTTTTTTTCAAGCGAATAAAGCACTTTAAACAATTCGTCTGTCTTCATACCCGCTTTAAAATACAGGTGTTCAAAATGCTGCATATCACTGTTTAACAGCGAATATATCCTCTTTTCGTCTTCCGTAAGGGTGATGACAGCATTCTCCTTTTCGCTCCCCGCACCGAAAAAATCTCTCAAGGTATCCATGTCGTTTAAGATGCAGGCGCCGTCGCTTATCATCTGATTGCAGCCCTCGCTGTATTTGTCCGTAAATCTGCCGGGGAGCGCGAAGACTTCCTTTCCCTGATCGAGAGCCCAGCTTACTGTAAGCTGCGTGCCGCTCTTTTTTCTGGCCTCTGTGACTATAACGCATTCGGAAAGGCCGCTAATAAGCCTGTTTCGCTGCCTGAAATTTTGAGCAAGACCGGGAGAGCCGGGTGCAAATTCGGAAATTATGCCGCCGTAATTTGCCAGGTATTCATACAGCTCTATGTTGCAAGCAGGATAGCATATATCCACCCCGCATCCAAGAACTCCAAGGGAGTATCCGCCGTTTTTTAATGCGCCCCACTGGCCTTCGGCATCTATTCCCATCGCCATGCCGCTTACCACGCCTATATTCCAGCCCGCAAGCTTTGCCCCTATCATTTCGGCCATGGACCTGCCGTATTCGGTGCTTACGCGGGAGCCTATTATGGCGGCGCAGCGCTTTTCCTTTGCCGGGAGCTTTCCTATGACCCACAGGCCATACGGTGCCAGATCGATATTTTTAAGTTTATCCGGATAATCCGGATGATCTTTTGATATAAAACGATATCTGCCCTTGTGACTTGATTCGTAATAGGCATAATTGTCTCTTCTTCTGCCTGCCGTATCGTTCCATTCATTAAGCGCCGCCGCACTGAAAATGCCTGCCTCTTTTATAGTTTCGGTATCGACTTTCAGTGCTTCTTCAGGGCTGCCCGAGAGAATTATCAGCTTTTCTATGGATCTTATCCCGATATTTTTCAGGCTGCAAAGATAATGCCATGCCGCCTCTCTTTTAAAGTCTGTACTCATCTCCACACCTCCCTGTCAAATGTACGGTATCCTATGGCTTCACAGATGTGATCTTCCGTTATGCGCTCGCTACCTTCAAGGTCTGCTATCGTCCTGCTGACCTTTATCATTCTGTGATATGCCCTTGCACTTAAGTTAAGCCTGTCAAAGGCATCCTTTAAAAGCTTTTTTTCGGTGTCGCCGAGCTTACAGTATTTGCGGATAAGGCCGGGGGTAAGCTGGCTGTTATACATTATATTTTCTTTTTTATAACGCTCTCTTTGTATCTCGACCGCTTTAATGACTTTGCTTCTTATATCTGCGGATGACTCATTTGTTTCTTTTCTTTCAAGATCGTCATAGCCTATGCGCGCCACTTCGACGCACAGGTCTATCCTGTCCAAAAGAGGCCGGCTTATCCTGCCAAGATACCTTGCAACATCTGCGGGCGAACAATGGCATCTGCTTCTGTCGGGATAATAGCCGCAGCTGCAGGGGTTCATCGCCGCAACAAGCTGACAGTCCGCAGGAAAGTGATAGGATGCCTGAACTCTTGACAAAACAACCTCCCTGTCCTCTAAGGGCTGCCTTAGAACCTCCAGCGTTTGTTTGTTGAATTCGGGCAGTTCGTCCAAAAACAGTATTCCTTTGTGTGCCAAGGTCACCTCGCCCGGTTTTGGTATCCGACCGCCGCCCACTAACGCCTGCATGGATGTGGTGTGATGAGGATTTCTGAATGGACGTTCACATATAAGGGCCTTATCCCTTGGCAAGAGGCCGCAGATGCTATGGAGCTTTGTTATCTCGAGCGCTTCATCAAGCGTGAGGTCCGGAAGGATTGAGGGAAATCTTTTTGCGAGCATGGTCTTGCCGGATCCCGGCGGGCCGATATACAAGATGTTATGCCTGCCGGCAGCTGCGACGGTAGTCGCCCTTTTGGCAAGGATCTGACCGTTGATATCGGCCATATCATAGCCGGACTTATGCTTAGCCTCTTCAAGCACCTTGCCCGCGTCGTTTTTTAGCGGGGCCCGGGCATTCCTGTTATCAAGGAAATCTATCACTTCCCTAAGATCTGTAAAGGGATAGACATCTATGCCACTTGCTATGGAAGCCTCATTACCGTTTTCATGCGGGACTATGACCGACTTAAATCCCATTTCCGCCGCCATCATGACCAGGGGCAGGACGCCGTCCACGGGCCTTATCTTTCCGTCAAGGCTGAGCTCTCCGAGCATAAACACGCCATCTGTTTTTTCCTGCACCACATCACCCGTTGCTATTAAGACCGCCACCGCGATGGATATGTCGAAGGCATTGCCGTGTTTTTTAAGGTCGGCAGGCGAAAGATTGATCGTGTATCTGCCCGCCGGCAATAAGTAACCGGTGTTTTTGAGGGCCGTCCTCACCCTCTCTCTTGCCTCTGTGACCGATTTTTCCAGCATGCCGATCATATCAAATTGCGGCAGGCCATTTCCCGCGTCCGCCTCCACGCAGACCAATACGCCGTCAACACCGGAGAGAGCTCCGCTGTATACTTTTCCTAACATGTTATACCTCCTTGGGATAAAAATTTTTCTTATCAACAAGCGCGCACTGAAAAATATAAAATTATAAAAAACGGAAATCTTTCAGCCGAAACGGCCACGAAAAATAGATTTCTCCGGATGCAAGAACTGCACCCAACAAAGGCAATATAGCATATACAGGCAAAAAGGTCAACAAAAAACGGACCTGTTTTTTTTGCAGGTCCGCGCAAATTTATAATCTTACCGGGATTCCTTTTTCGGCCAAATATTTTTTTACTTCACTTATTTCAAGCTCTTTATAATGGAAGAGACTGGCGGCAAGGGCCGCGTCCGCACCTCTTTCGAGAGCTTCGTAAAAATGCTCGCAGTTTCCGGCGCCGCCGCTGGCGATGACTGGGATGCCGACTTCGGATGCGATCTTTTCGGTGAGTTCGCAGTCATATCCCGCTTTTGTTCCGTCGCAGTCCATGCTGGTCAGAAGAATCTCTCCGGCGCCGAGCTTGTAGGCTTTATATGCCCATTCGATGGCATCAAGGCCGGTGTCTAGCCTTCCGCCGTGTTTGAAAACGTTCCAGCCGTTGCCGTCTGCGCGTCTTCTTGCATCTATTGCAACAACTACGCACTGGCTTCCGAATTTGTATGCCGCATCGGAAATAAGCGCAGGATTATCTATGGCTGCAGAATTGACGGATATCTTGTCTGCGCCTTCGCGGAGTATCATTCGAAAATCATCTACGGTGCGGATACCGCCGCCGACAGTAAAGGGGATGAATACCTTTTCCGCTACTCTTGCGACAAGGTCAAGGACTATGTTTCTTGCATCGGATGATGCAGTGATATCAAGAAAAACAAGTTCGTCCGCGCCGGCCGCATCGTATGCGGCAGCTATTTCAACGGGATCGCCCGCATCACGCAGGTTTACGAAATTTACGCCTTTTACCACCCTTCCTTTATTTATATCGAGGCAGGGAATTATTCTTTTTGTGTGCATTTTATCACCTCTCAAATGGGGTATTTACAGGTCTGCAAAATTTTTAAGAATGGCCAGACCGACGGTGCTGCTTTTTTCGGGATGGAACTGGGTCGCAAAGATGTTTTCGTGTTCCACAGCGGCGTCAAATATAATGCCGTAGTCGCTTGTTGCGGCAACGTCGCTTTTGTGTTCGGCACTTAAATAATATGAATGGACAAAGTATACATAGCTTCCATTTGGTATACCTTTAAAGAGCCTGCTGCCGGGGGGGATATCAAGAGAGTTCCACCCTATCTGCGGTATCTTAAGATCCTTCTTTTCAGGAAATCTTATTACTTTTCCCGGAAGAAGGGAAAGGCCTTGCACGCCGGGGCTTTCCTCGCTTGAATCAAAGATCAGCTGCAAACCTAGGCATATGCCAAGGAAGGGCCTGCCGGTCTTCACATATTCTTTTATAACTTCCGTAAGGCCGTATTCGTTTAAATGCTTCATGGCATCTTCAAAGGAGCCGACGCCGGGAAGTATCGCTTTGTCAGCCGACATTATTACATCTCTGTCCCTTGTGACAACGCATTCCTGCCCGAGTGAAATAAGAGCCTTTTCAACGCTTTTAATATTTCCTGCATCATAATCGATTATAGCGATCATCTTTAGATCTCCTTTCATTTTACGGATAAGATCTATTGTATTTTTTCATTATACATAAAAAACGCAAAAATAAAAGCGGAATATTTGCTTGAAATAGGTTAGGTTTTAATGGATAATATGTGATATCAGAATCAAAAGAGGAACTTATGGATATCAAGATAAAAAAGAAGCTAAATAAGTCCGAATACCGGAATGCGCTTGCTCTGTATAATAATTCTGCCGCGCAAGAGGATATATTTATATCCCCGCCTTCAGCGGATGCCCCTGCGGATATGTATATACTTGCATACGTTGGCGAAACTTTGGCGGGGTATTTTCTGGTGGATCTTTTTGAGCCATATGCCGAAGTGAGGGCTATGGTGGACCCGGCATTCCGTGGGCAGGGCATTTTTTATGCAATGAAAAGCGTGCTTGAAAGTGAGCTTGATGATGAATATGAGTTGCTTTTTATAACGGACAACAAGTCTGCTGCTGCGCTTCATATGATAAAGAAATACCATCTAAGAGAACAGCAAGCACAAATAGGTATGGAGAGAGAGCTTGCGCGGCAGTTTAGCACGGATGTTACTGCTATTCCGGCCACTGACAGGGAAGAATTCTTAAAATATTGTACGGATGGCTTTTCAGCCGAACTATCCATAGAAGAAATTGAGGAAAACACCGATTTTCCCGCATCCTCCCCTGCCCGGTTTCTTCTATTTAAAAAGGGGGATGAAATTGTTGGAAGCTGCATTCTTTCTGTAAAAGAACGCAATGCCCTGCTAAGCTTTTTTAGCATTACTAAGAACTGCCGCGGGCTTGGTTACGGCCACGGCGCTGTAAGGGCGGTGTTTAACTACGCCCTCGAAAACGGATGCAGGCACATTGCCTTAAATGTATCTTCGGACAATAAACCTGCGCTTAAGACTTACAAAAAAGCAGGTTTTAAGGAGACTCTGAGAATTTCATTATATTATGGCCCCATTCAAGCTGCTTGACATATGTCAAGTAGCTTGTTATTATTATAATGGAGGTGGTAATAACATGAAGATCTATGCAATAAAAGATGATACCCTGCCCAAAGACAAAATATTAGGGTACCTGATCTATTATGAACTGCAGAATTCATTTTATATAGAACTGCCGGATGATGCCGACAGATGGGAAACTCCTATGATCCTCTCTTCTTTTGTAGAAAAAGGAATCTACAGCATAGACAGTTATTGGAGCAAAATTTGGGTCATGCAGAGGATCGTACCGCAAGACCGTCAGAACATCGCACAGATAATCTGCGACAACCATTTGAAGGAATATGATGAATATCGTCTTTTAATGCTTGCAAACGGAAGATGTGAACAGGATGATTGCTACCTTGAAGAGGTAGTTTCAGAAGAGCTTCCGGCTTTTATAAAGGAAAGATGGCAAACAAAAATAAATGACATTATTCCTTTAAAACCTCCCCAGATACTTATCTTCTTCCGCAATGAAATTGCAGGTATAGTAGATGTCAATTCTATGGGCATCCCGGAGTGCAGACCATATTTAACAAACAATGAAAGATTTAATACTGTCGAAGTACAACCTGACGGGTACGGGGTCTATTGGAACGAGCGCGCAATGATCTCATATAGTATGCTCTATGCATACAGCAGCAAGATTCCTCTCTCTCTTGCCGATCTTCATGACTATATAAAAAACCGCACGGTTAGTTCTTCTCAGGTCTGCGATATTCTTGAATGCTCAAGGCAAAATGTCGATGACCTTGTGCGCCGCGGCAAGATTCAGCCTATAAGAACGGACGCAAAGTATAAGTTGTTTTCAAAGACGGATGTTTTGCAGCGAATAAGTGTGAAAGAGTGAGGCATGTTTTTGAAGCTTCCTATAATAATAGAAAGTGGTACACATCATATTGACTGTTTAAGCATTCTTAAAAACGAAAAAAAAAAGAAAAACCGGCCGGCGCCTGAGGCGCCGGCCGTGAAACTCTTTATCAAACTAAGAAGGTCTATAAAAAGCCTATTTAAGACTCCTTATTTAAAGAACCCTTTCTTTTTCTTAGGGTCTGTGAAGGTGCCGCGCATAAGCTCGTCATAAGTCTTTAAGGCTTCGCGTTGCTCTTCGTTCATGCGGGTGGGAACCTTTACGACAAGTGTTACGTAGTGGTCACCGCGCACGTTCTTGTTGCGGAGTTGAGGAACGCCCTTTCCGCGAAGACGGATCTTGGTGTCGGTCTGTGTTCCGGCCTTGATATCCTGAATAACATCACCATCCACGGTAGGTATCCTGATGCATGCGCCGAGCGCTGCATCCGCAAAGGAAATATCCATTGTGGAATAGATGTTTTCACCCTGTCTTCTGAATACAGGATCGGGAGCGACAACAACTTCTACAAGAAGGTCACCTCTTGGTCCGCCGTTAAGTCCGGGCTCGCCCTTATCGCGAATGCGGATGAACTGACCGTTGTCTATACCTGCAGGTACCGATACCTGGATACGTTTTCTACTCTGAACAAGTCCCTGACCGCCGCATTTTGGACATTTGTCGGGAATGATCTTTCCTGTACCATGACAGTCGGGGCAGGCCGCAACATTTCTGACCATACCGAAAAGCGACTGCTGTGTATAGGTGACCTGTCCGCTTCCGTTACACTTGCTGCACTGCCTTGGCTGAGTACCGGGTCTTGCGCCGGAACCTGAACAGTTCGGACATGTATCCTTAAGCGTAAGCTCGAGTTCCTTGTCACAGCCGAATATGGACTCCTTGAAAGAAACTCTCACCTGTGTACGGATATTGTCGCCCTTGGCAGGACCGCTCTGGCCCCTCTTTCTGCCGCCTCCGAAGAAATCTCCGAAAAGATCTCCGAAGATGTCTCCCATATCCATTCCGCCGAAATCGAAACCTGCTCCGCCGGCACCCGCACCTCCGTTTTCAAATGCTGCCATGCCGTACTGGTCATATTTCTGACGCTGGACGGGGTCGCTCAAAACACTGTAGGCTTCCGAAGCTTCCTTGAATTTTTCCGCAGCGGCCTCGTCGCCCGGATTTGCGTCCGGATGATATTTCTTTGCCAATTGCCTGTATGCTCTTTTTAATGCTGCGTCATCGGCGTTTTTGTCAACACCCAAGACCTCATAAAAATCTCTTTTTCCGGCCACTTTTTACTATCCCCTTTTTTACCCGAAACAGCTGCCGCTTTTTGCGGCAGCGTTTCTGATTATTAGCATTATTTATTAAACTTCTTTGTAGTCTCCGTCAACTACATCATCTGCGCCTGAGCCTGCGCCGGGCATAGGACCGGCACCGGGGCCGCCTGCCATTCCGCCCATTCCGTTCTGCTCATACAGCTTCTGGAAGAGTGAATTTGCATCCTTCATGAGAGATTCCTGCTTTGCCTTGATATCTGCAATGTCTGAATCTGTCATTGTCTCGGGCTGTGTACGCTCTAAGATCTCCTTGAGAGCTGTGATATCTGCCTGAACCTGAGTCTTGTCTGAATCCGGGATCTTGTCTCCGACTTCCTCAAGAGCCTTCTCTGTCTGGAATACAAGGTTATCAGCTTCGTTGCGTGTATCGATGGTCTCTTTACGCTTCTTGTCCTGAGCTTCAAACTCTGCAGCTTCCTGAACGGCCTTCTCGATATCGGAATCGCTCATGTTGGAGCTTGATGTGATGGTGATGTGCTGCTCTTTGCCTGTTCCAAGATCCTTTGCTGATACGTTTACGATACCGTTGGAGTCGATATCGAATGTAACTTCGATCTGAGGAACACCTCTTCTTGCAGGCGGGATTCCGTCAAGACGGAACTGTCCGAGTGTCTTGTTGTCCCTTGAGAACTGACGCTCACCCTGTGTGATGTGGATATCAACAGCGCTCTGGTTGTCGGCAGCTGTAGAGAAGATCTGGCTCTTCTTTGTAGGTATTGTTGTATTTCTGGGAATGAGAACTGTAGCTACGCCGCCCATAGTCTCAATTGCAAGTGAAAGAGGTGTAACGTCGAGAAGAAGGATATCTCCTGCACCTGCATCGCCTGCAAGCTTACCACCCTGGATAGATGCGCCGATAGCAACGCACTCATCGGGGTTGAGGTTCTTAGAAGGCTCTTTGCCTGTGAGCTGACGAACCTTGTCCTGAACAGCGATCATACGTGTTGAACCGCCGACAAGGAGAACCTTTGAAAGGTCGTTTGCTGTAAGTCCTGCATCCTTAAGAGCATTCTGAACCGGGATGACTGTTCTTTCAACAAGGTCATGGGTAAGTTCGTTGAACTTAGCTCTTGTAAGTGTCATATCGAGATGCTTTGCACCGTCTGCTGTTGCAGTGATGAAAGGAAGGTTGATATTTGTCGTTGTTGCGCTTGAAAGCTCTTTCTTAGCCTTTTCTGCTGCTTCCTTAAGTCTCTGAAGAGCCATCTTGTCTGAAGAAAGATCTACGCCTTCGTTCTTCTTGAATTCATCGAGCATCCACTGTGTGATCTTTGCATCAAAGTCATCACCGCCGAGCTTGTTGTCGCCGGCTGTTGCAAGAACTTCGATAACGCCGTCACCGATATCGATGATGGAAACATCGAATGTACCGCCACCAAGGTCGTATACCATGATGGTCTGTTCCTTTTCGTTGTCAAGACCGTATGCAAGAGCTGCTGCTGTGGGCTCGTTGATGATACGCTTTACATCAAGACCTGCGATCTTACCTGCATCCTTTGTAGCCTGACGCTGAGCATCGTTGAAATATGCGGGAACAGTGATAACTGCCTCGGTAACCTTTTCTCCAAGATAGTTTTCCGCATCGGCCTTCATCTTTTGAAGGATCATTGCAGATATCTCCTGAGGCGAATACTTCTTGTCATCGATCTGTACCTTATAGTCGGTACCCATCTGCCTCTTGATAGAAGAAATTGTCTTTTCTGCGTTTGTTACAGCCTGACGCTTTGCAGGTTCTCCGACAAGTCTTTCACCTGTCTTTGTGAATGCAACTACCGAAGGAGTTGTACGAACGCCTTCTGTGTTTGCGATAACTACGGGCTTACCACCCTCCATAACAGCTACGCAGCTGTTTGTGGTACCAAGGTCAATACCTATGATTTTTCCCATGATTTATATCCTCCTTATATTAAATACATTTTAATATGAATAACAGCTATGCTGTGATCCGTTTAATTTGCCACCTGTACCATTGAATGTCTGATAACGGTGTCTTTGTACTTGTAGCCCTTCTGGAATTCCTGGGCTATCATGTTTTCGCCATACTTATCATCATCCACGTGCATTACCGCGTTGTGCAGGTTTGGATCGAATTCCTTGCCTTCTGTTTCGATAGCCTGTACACCAAGGTCTTCAAAGAGCTTTAAGAGCTGTTTGTATACCATGTCCATGCCGTTTGCAAAGCTTTCGTCGACTTTCTGGTCGGATCCGATGGAAGCAAGACCTCTTTCAAAGTTGTCAACTACGGGAAGAAGCTTTTCTATAACGCTTCTTGCACCGAGGTCGAACATGGCAGCCTTTTCTTTTTCGGTACGCTTTCTGAAGTTGTCGAATTCGGCAAGATTTCTCTTTAAATGCTCGGTGAGCTCTTCTATCTGCTCATCCCTCTTGTCCTTTTCGGGCTTTTTGTTTTTGTGCCTGTCCTTCTTTTTCTTGCTGCTGTCGTAGGGCTGTTTCTTGCCCTGCTGAGCATCTTTTTTGGGCTCTTCGGTCTCTTCGGACTCTTCCTCTTCGATGACCGCCTCTTCAGCCTTTTCTGTGTCTTCGGTCTCTTCTGCCTCAGGCTCAACTACGGCTTCGTCCTTGATCTCTTCGTTACCGTCCTCGATAAAAATAGCCATTACATCCTCCCGTCCCCGGCCATGGCCGGAAATCATTTATTCTTATATATTGTATCAAGCTGGTGCATAAGGTCTCTTAAAGTTCCTACCACCTTTTCGTAGTCCATACGCTTTGGTCCGACGATACCGATAACACCCGTCATGCCCTCGCCAAGCTCGTAGCTTGCAGTGACGACGCTGCAGTCCTTCATGGACTGGACGGGGCTTTCATCTCCGATGTATATCTGGATCTCGTTTTCGTTCTTATTCTGCATCGAAGTCGTGACAAGCTCGTTTAAGGCTTCTTTTTCTTCGAAAGCATTTATAAGTTCGCTCGCCTTTTCGCCCTCTGTAAGCTCGGGATACTTAAAGATGTTCGTTGCGCCGCTTGTGTATATCTGCGGTGCTGAATCTATGAGCATCTGTGAGATGGCTCCAAGCAGTTCTTCGACCACGGTCGAATACTCTCCCGCTTCGGCTTTGAGCTTTGTCATGAGGCCGAGGTTTATATCTTCTATTGAAAGCCCGGTGAGGAACGAATTCAAAAGAAGATTGAGCTTTAGGACGATCTGTTCGTCTATTGCGCTTTCGGTCTTTATTATGGTATTTTTTACCATGTTGCCTTCGAGCATGATGACCGCAAGAACGGAATTTTCATCCACCTTTGAAAGCTGAAGGAAACGAAGCTTGTTTTTGCTTGTCTGCGGTGCCGAAACAAGAGTCGTGTAATTAGTGTTTGCGGCAAGCATCTTTGCAAGATTTGTAAGAAGAGTCTCGAGCTTGTCCACACGCTCTATGAGCATGTTCCTCTCTTCCTTGCTCTCTCTTCTTTCTTCTTCCATCAACTCGTCAACATAGAGTCTGTAGCCCTTGTCTGTGGGGATCCTGCCGGCCGATGTGTGCGGCTGCATGATGAGTCCCATCTCTTCGAGGTCTGCCATTTCATTTCTGATGGTGGCAGAGCTGAGATTCAATTCGTCATCCTTTGAAATGGTCCTCGACCCTACCGGCTCGCCCGTCTCTAAGTAGTTTCGAATGATGGATTTTAAGATTTTCGCTTTTCTTTCGTCAAGTTCCATATCTTTTCCCTCTTGTTTGTTAGCACTCAAGACTATAGAGTGCTAACATCTTTGTATAAGATACCATCAAGAGGGTGTTTTGTCAAGAGGAAAATGTGAAAAAAATATAAAAAAAATGACAGGGGCTGTAAAAAACAGCCCCCCGTCAGATCATCTGTAGATTATTTCATTTCTTCCGGGTCCGTTGCTGACCATGGTGATCGGAACACCGAGTTCTTTTTCAATTGTCTCTATATAATTACGGCAGTTTTCGGGAAGTTCTTCATACTTTCTTATGCCGCGGATATCGCATTCCCAGCCGGGCATTATCTTCCATACCGGCTTTGCTTTCTTAAGCTTTACCGTTGTAGGGAAGTCTTTCGTTACCACTCCGTCGATCTCGTAGCCGACACAGATCGGAATCTCCTTAAGGTAGCCAAGGCAGTCAAGGACTGTGAGGGCAACCTCTGTTGCGCCCTGGATACGGCAGCCGTAACGAGATGCAACC
>Ga0247608_10003736_pt1 | contig 17537 bp, 11 predicted proteins | sample 176DNAGHGlowgp2_FD_193490 | JGI IMG/M metagenome (GOLD analysis project Ga0247608, IMG submission 193490) | Sheep rumen microbial communities from Palmerston North, Manawatu-Wanganui, New Zealand - 1766 DNA GHGlow gp2 | ecosystem: Host-associated > Mammals > Digestive system > Stomach > Rumen ... | reverse complement strand
GCCGTCCTCGCGCCGGACCGCGCCCCCGCGCTCCTCACGCCCGGCGCTACGCGCTTCGAGGCGCTCGAGTGCGCCGGCGCGGAGGGCGTCCTCGCCCTGCCGTTCACGCCGGAGCTCGCCGCGATGGAGCCGGCGGAGTTCGTCCGGCGCGTGCTCGGCGCGGTCCCTGGGCCGGTCGCCGTCGTCGCCGGTCCGGACTGGCGCTTCGGCCGCGGCCGCGCGGGCCGCCTCGCGGACCTCCCGGCTCTCTCGCTCCTGTCGGACGGGACGGGAATCGGCGTCTCCGGTGTGGCGAGCCGTCCCCGGCAAGCCGCTGCGATCGAGGTGCACGAGGTCCCGTTCGTCGACGTCGCCGGCGCTCCGGCGAGCAGCTCCCGCGTCCGCGACGCGGTACGCGCGGGGCAGCTCGCGCTCGCGACGGCGCTGCTCGGCCGCCCCTACGCGATTCGCGAGCGTGCGCTGGGCGCGGGCGAGGGGCGCGGCGTCGGGACGAAGCTCGGTGCGCCCACGGCGAACGTCCAGCCCGCCTCGCCCGTCCTGCCGCCGACCGGCGTCTACGCGGTCGACGTCGCCGTGCGCGCGGAGCGCGGCGACCCGGCGCTCCGGGCGCGGCGCGCGGTCGCGAACTTCGGGTTCCGCCCGACCTTCCCGGACGCGCGCCCGGACCGGCCGCTCCTGGAGGTCTTCATCCCGGGCTTCGAGGGCGACCTCCACGGGCGCGCGCTCGACATCGCATGGCGCCGGCGCCTGCGCGGCGAGCGCGCGTTCGAGTCGCCGGCCGCGCTCGCGGCGCAGATCCGCGCGGACGCCGAGGAGGCGCTGCGGCCGTGATCGCCGTCCCCGACGTCCTGCGCGAGAAGCTCGCGAGGCTGCCGGAGAAGCCCGGCTGCTACCTCTTCCGCGACCGCAACGGCGAGATCGTCTACGTCGGCAAGGCGGTGGACCTGCGGAAGCGCGTGACGAGCTACTTCAGCGAGTCGCGCATGCGCCGCGAGAGCCCGAAGCGCCGCGGGATGGTGCGCTGCTTCGCGGATGTCGAGTGGATGGTCGTCCGCAACGAGGCGGAGGCGCTGCTCACCGAGGGGCGCCTCATCAAGGACTACCGCCCGCGCTTCAACACCGCGCTGCGCGACGACAAGCGCTACCTCGCGCTCCGCGCGGAGACGCACCTCACGCTGCCGCGCCTCTCCGAGTGCCGCATCGTGCGCGACGACGGCGACGAGTACTTCGGCCCGTTCCCCTCGTCGACGGTCGTGCACACCGTGAAGGACTTCCTCGAGCGCCGCTGGGGCCTGCGCAAGTGCGACGCCGCCGCGCCCGACGCCGAGACGCACCGCCACTGCCACGACGACCGCATCGCGTGCTGCTCCGCGCCGTGCGTCGGGTGCGTCTCCGCGGAGGACTACCGCGCGCGCTTCGAGGCGGCATGCGCGTTCCTCCGCAAGGGCGACCCGGCCGTCGCCGCCGACCTCGCCGGCGAGATGCGCGAGGCGGCGGAGGCGCAGGACTTCGAGAAGGCCGCGCGCCTGCGCGACACGATCGACGCCCTTCGCGAGATGGTGAGGCTCCGCGCCCGCGCCGTCCCGAACCCCGCCGCGCGGCGCGACGCCGTCCTCGCCGGCAACGCCGCGCTGGGCCGCGTCCTGCGCCTCCCCGGACCGCCGCACCTCATCGAGGGCTTCGACATCTCGCACATCGGCGGCGAGCTCGCCGTCGCGTCGATGGTCGCGAGCGTCGACGGCGCCACCGCGCCGAACCGCTACCGCCGCTTCCGGATCAGGACCGCCATGGGCGGCGACGACCCCGCGTCGATCGCGGAGGTCGTCGGCCGCCGCTACGTGCGCCTCCTCGCCGAGGGCAAACCCCTGCCCGACCTCGTGATGCTCGACGGCGGCATCACGCAGCTGCGCGCCGCGCGCGAGAAGCTCGCCGAGCTCGGGCTCTCGTCGCTCCCGACCGTCGGCCTCGCCGAGCGATACGAGATCCTCGTCGTCGACTGGCCCGACGGCACCGGCGAGATCGTCCTGCCGCGCGACGACCCCGCGCTGCAGGTCCTCATCCGGCTGCGCGACGAGGCGCACCGCTTCGCGATCACCTACAACCGGACGCTGCGCCTCAAGCGCATCCGCGAATCCGCGCTCGACGAAATCGAGGGCGTGGGGCCGGAGCGCAAGAAGGCGCTGCTGCGGCGCTTCGGCTCCGTGCGGCGCCTTGCGGCGGCCGCGCCGGAGGACGTCGCGGCGGTCTCCGGCATCGGCCCGGAGCTCGCCGCGCGCATCCTCGAGACCGCGCGCCGCAACGTCGGCAACGCCCCGCCGGAGAACCGGGTGTAGCGCGCCCCCGCCCGCACCGCCGCGTCGGTCGGGCCGGATTCTGCCGCGCCGGTTTGCGGGCGAACGGCGGATTTGGTAGACTTCACCGCATGCGACGAACTCTTTCCGCTTCCGCGGCGACGATTTGCCTTCTCGCGGTCTATTCGGCGATCGGCGCCGTCCCGCCGGCCTCGCCGTGGGAGATGGCGGTCGCGACGGAGCGGTGGATGGTCGACGGCGCGGGCGCGCGCTTTCCGGACGGCATGGCCGATCCCGCGCGCGACGGCGACAGCATCGCGTTCGTCGACGAAACCTGGCCGCTCGCCTTCCGGACCCGGATCGGCGAGTCGATCGCGCTGCGCATCTCCCCGGACACCGGATGCTACGAGTTCGAGGATTCCGACGGCACCGTGTTCTGGACCGTCGTCCCCTACGCGCCGCTCACGTGGAACTGGATTTCGCCGTTCCGCTCTCCTCTTCGCCCCGATGCGCAGAACCTCTACTCCCCCTTTCGCCTTGCGCGCGAGTGGACGCTCACGACTCCGGAGATCGAGGCGATGCGCACGATCCCCATGCGCCGCGCCCCTCCGCGCTCCGTCCCGCCCGACCCGGCCGCGGGCCTGCGCTTCACAGGCTTCGTCTTCGCGGAAACGAACCTGTCCTTCACCGCGACGTGGCCGACGAACGAGACCCTGCCCGGCTTGACGCTCGACCTCTACGGTTCGACGAATCTCCTCGGTCCGCGCTGGATGTTCCTCTCCTCGCACGCCGCCACGAACCCGCCTGTCGAGTTCGCCGTCGACCCCGCCACGCTCCCCTGGTCCGTCGCGGCCACGCAGCACGTCCACGACGCGACGTGTTCCGCCGAAACCAACATCGTCCTTTCCCCCCTCGACGGAACGACCGTCTACACGAACATCGTCTGGTCCTGCGACGCGCCCCTGCCGTCGACCCCTCCCGGATTCTTCCGCCTCGGTTCCCGCCACGACAACGATGGCGACGGACTCTTCGACGCCTATGAAACGCTCGTCACGGGGACTTCCACGAACACCGTCGACACCGATCTCGACGGGCTCTCCGACGCCGAGGAGCTTTCCTTCGGCACCAATCCTCTTCTCGCGGACACCGACGGCGACGGACTTCCCGACTCGTCGGAAACGTCGTGGATCGTCGTCGACACGAACGGACTGGCGCGATGGATCGACACGGCGGCCCTGACGAACCGCACCGTGCTCTGGACGGAGTTCGACGGGGAGTCCGTCCTCCTTTCCTCCCCGGTCCCGCTCCGACTGTTCGACCATTCCCTCTCCAATCTCTCGGTGAACGCCAACGGCATCGCGCGATGGTCCGAAACGGAACGGACGATCGGATCCGGAAGGCACCGGAACGATTCCGCGGATCGGCTGCCGGTCACGTCCGACCCGTGCGTGGCCGTCGCGGGCTTCTGGGACGATCTCTACGCCGACTCCACCACGGCGTCGTCCGTTTCGGTCGCCTCCGCGGAGACGAACGGCGTCCGAACCTCCGTCGTCGAGTTCTTTCGCGCCGGCTTCTACGAAGGGACCACGAACGACTTCGTGTCGTTTCAGATCCAGTTCTCCGACGCCGAGTCGAACATCGTCCATGTCGTGTTCGCCGAGGCGTCCGGACTCGGGGCCGGCTCGTCGGCGACGCTCGGGTTCCGTTCGTCCTACGGCAGTTCCGCCGAGCATTCCCGCGACGACGACGGATCCGTCCTTCCCGGGCTGGCCCTGACATACCATATCGGCTTCGGAACCGATCCGCTCGATCCCGACACGGACGGCGACGGACTCCCCGACGCCGAGGAGATCGTCCTCGGCTCCGATCCGCTCGATCCCGACACGGACGGCGACGGCCTGTCCGACGCCGAAGAGGTCCTCCTCGGCACGGACCCGCTCGACCGGGACACCGACGACGACGGTCTCCGGGACGGCGACGAAATCGTCGCGGGGACGGATCCGTTCGACCCGGACAGCGACGACGATCTCCTGTCCGACAAATGGGAGGTCTCGAACGGCACCGACCCGCTCGACGGCCTGGACGCCCTGACGGACGGCGACGGGGACGGACTGACGCTCGCCCAGGAGGTCGCGACCTACCGGACCGACCCGCAATGCTGGGACACGGACGCGGACGGCCTGTCCGACGGCGACGAGATCCTCCTCGGAACGAACCCCCGGAAAGGTGATTCGGACAACGATGGCCTGTCCGACGGACTGGAGGTCGAACTCGGCACCAATCCGCTCAACCGGGACACCGATGGCGACGGCATCTCCGACGGTTGGGAACACGACCATGCTCCGTTCGATCCGCTCGACCCGACCGACGGCGCGGCGGACTTCGACGGAGACGGCGTCTCCAACGCCGCGGAGATCGGCCAGCATGATTCCGACTGGACGTCGGCCGACACGGACGGCGACGGCATTTCCGACGCCGCCGAGATCGCCGCGGGCACGTCGCCGATCCTCGCCGATACCGACGGCGACGGCATTCCCGATCCGTCCGAGTCCCTTCTCGGCACCTCGGCGACGTCCGCCGACACGGACGTCGACGGATGCCCCGACGGATGGGAGGTCCGACACGGCTTCGATCCGCTCTCGTCCTCCTCGCCCGTCCTTTCCGCCGACCCGGACGACGACGGCCTCGCGAACCTCGACGAGGCCGGCCACGGAACGAACCCCTTCTCCGCCGACACCGACGGCGACGGACTGCCGGACGGGACCGAGGCCTCGCTCGGCACCGATCCGCTCCGCGCCGACACGGACGGCGATGGGCTGTCGGACGGCGCCGAGGTCCAGCGCGGCCTGGACCCGCTCGCCTGGGACACGGACGGCGACGGGCTTTCCGACGGAGAGGAGGACGATGCCGGCACCGACCCCGCCGTGCCGAACGCCGGCGGCGCCGCCGCCGGAGCCGATCCCGACGGCGACGGCCTGACGAACGGCGAGGAATCCGCGCTCGGGACCGACTGGAACGATCCGGACACGGACGGCGACGGCGTGTCCGACGGCGCCGAGTTCAGGCAGGGCTCCGATCCGCTCGATCCGGCCGACTACGAGCCGCGCGACGGCATCGACGTCGTCCTCACGTTCGGCGACGACAGCGGCAGCCATTCCGAGAAATACGAGACGACCGTCGCGCCCGCGAGCGGGGACGCGCGCCCGCCGTTCCGGCTCGTCAACCGGCAGTTCGGCGTTCCCGACGAGTTCACGTTCCGCCTCGCGACCAACGCCTTCTACGACGTGACGCTCCGGCATGTCGATTCGAATCGTGAAAGGCCCGACCTGGACTACACGCTCTCCATCGCCCCCTCCAACGCCCTTTCCGGCATGGCCCCGCTCGTCCTCGATCCGGGCGGTCTGCTGGGAGAGCATTCCAACGTCCACGAGTCGCAGTTCGCGAACACGGCGCGCGTCGCCCTCGTCCATGCGCGCATTCTCGCCGACCGCAACCGCGACGGTGTCATCGACGAATACGACCGCTCGTCGCGCCCCCTCCGCATGTGGATCAACGACGATCGCGACGACGGCTCGATCGCGGACGGGGATTCCGACGTCCCCGGAGGGGGCGGTCCGACGGCGTCCGGCAACGCCAAGACGAAGACGGTCGACGGCATGTCCGACCTCGAGGACTTCTTCCCCGTCTGGCTCGACATTGCCGAAGCGCTCGACTTTCTCGAAGCTGTCAGACCATCCGCCCGGATCGGCGCCCGCCTTCGCTGCGACAGCGCCGAAATCGGCGTCGTTCCGACGTCGCTGACACGCGACCACGCCGGCGACTATCTTCGGAATGTCTCCACGGCGGAGTCCCTCGCGTCCGCGACATCTTTCCGCGTGGGTTCCCGCGACGCCGGGATGTTTCCGGCTGTCCTGTCGCAAATGATCCAGAATCCGGACAAGGGCGTATTTCTTCTGGAGGGCTCGACACAAGGCCGGAACGCAGCCTTTCACGTCGATCTCCTCGCCGACGGCGACCCCGTTCTCCGCATCATGCTCCCCCTCTCGATCTCCCCCGTCGAAGACTTCTACCGCTGGGTCAACCTGCGCGCCGCCGCCGGCGGGAGCGAATCCCGTTGGACCGACATCTCCCAGCCCGCCAACTTCCCGGACTCGGAAGGAAACGGTAAGACCGTGGTGTTCGTCCACGGCTTCAGAGTTACTGAAAAGGGCGCGCGCGGATGGAACGCCGAGATGTTCAAACGGCTTTGGCAAAACGGCTGCAACGCCCGGTTCTACGCCGTGACGTGGAACGGCAACGACGGGTTTCCGAACGGATTGTTCTACCACGAAAATGTCGTCAATGCGTTTTTGACGGCGCCGGCGTTCGCCACCGCGTTCTCGGCCCGCGACGACGAAACGGCCGTCCTCGCGCACAGCCTCGGCAATATGGTCGTCTGCTCCGCCATCCAGGACCAAGGATTCCGTCCCGCCGTCTACTGTATGCTGAACGCCGCCGTTCCCGCCGAAGCCGTCGACACGAACGCCTGGTCCGACGCAGAGACCGGTAACCCGATGGTTCACCACGACTGGAAGGACTACGCCAGCCGGACGTGGGCGGCGAAGTGGCACGAACTGTTCGATGAGAACGACGACCGGAACAAACTGACGTGGAGAGGTCGGTTCGCCCTGCTCCCCACCCTGTCGGGCACGACCCTCTACAACTTCTACTCGTCCGGCGACGAGGTTCTCGGTCTTCGTGACTTGGTTGGCCCGGATGGCATGGTCGTCGTTGAACACAACACGGGCCAACAGGAGAGAAATCATTCCTGGCAGAAGCAGGAGCGGTTCAAGGGGCGCAAGCATTACGATTCGTTCGCCGGTCTGGCGGCGACGGATCAGGCCGGCTGGGGCTTCAAGGACGTTTACGTTTCGAACGGAGATCATTCCGGCTCCTGGGAGCGGGAAGTCTATTATGTTGCGGCCGATGCCAATGCGGCCACTACGAACCAGTTGAAATCAACGCCCGTTTTCAGCAATCGCCCGGATGCGTTGTTCAACTCGACGATTCCCAAGACAACCCGCGACGCTCTGCTCGCCCAGGCGATTCCGGCGCTTTCGGCACCGATTGGAAGCAGATCGGTTCTACAGAATCAAAGCAATGGCCTATCAAATATTAACGCAAACGACACCGAAATCAGAAACGTCGACGCCCGCTGGCCGCGCGATTCCAACGCAATGTATGGAACATCATTCCTTCATAGCGACATCGCAAACATTGCTTTGCCTTTTGTTTCCCGTCTCTGGGCATTGCTTGTTGAAGCCGTTGCCGAAGAGGAGGACGAATGATGAAAACAACCAAACGAAAACCATCCCCCAAAACTTCCGTTCGATCCCTCGTGTTTCTTGTTTTTGCAGGAGTCGGGTCGACTATTCTGGTTCTCTTAGTGATTCTGTCTGGATTGGTTCGAAAACTGTCGGACAGGACCGAATTAGTTCCACCCGTTTCAACTGTGGCGAAGCGGCCGCCGTTTTTCGGCGATCCGCACAAGTTGTCATTTTCAGAAGCCATTTCCGATGTTTCCCAGGAAGACAAAGACGTTCGTCCATATGATGTCCCCGCGATTCAAAAGGCCCGTCAGTATGGGGCACGTGCATGTGCGACCGTGCAAGTTGTGGATGCATCGGACAATCCAATTCCGAACGCAAACGTGGAAGCCGGTTTCTTTGTACTGGACAAACCAACGAATTGGCGTGTTGGAAAAACCGATGAAAACGGTTGCTTCACGGCATCGGCCAATGCGACATGGGAAGTCCGTTTCATTGTCAGATGTGAGGGATACTACGAGGAAACGCGAAGCTTTTATCTCCAAGACAATCTCTCAACGGACTCGGTAAAGGACGGACGTTGGCAGCCTTGGAATCCAACTCTACGGATTCAGCTCAGGAAAAAGGGATCCGCCGCCGAGAAGTTTCGGAAAACCGAACTGTGGTTGAAATTGCCGGAACTTGGAAAATTCTTCGGATATGATCTTCTGACCGGGGCTCTTGTCCACCCGTTTGGAACCGGAATGACCGAACACATCCGGTTTTGTCTGACCAACGATGCGAACGTCGCCTCGACCGCCGGCAACGTATTCCTTCTAGTGGATTTGCCGACCCACGATGCGGGGCTCGTTCCCTACGAAAGGAATCTTCGGAGCGGGGCCCCAGATCCGCTCTCCGCGCCTCGCCTTGGATACGAAAGCCGATGGAGTTTTGGAAGCAAGCGGTTCTCGTCCGATTGGAAGGAATCGCCAGAAATGAACATGAACAACGGGTTCATCTTTCGAATTGGCGTCAATTCCTCCGATTGTCATTATGGGCTCATCAGAATTCTTGATTACACCTATTCAAAGCGAAAGCTCAGTTTTGTTTACTCAGTCAATACAACTACAAACGATCCTAATCTGGAGGGGCTTTACCCATGAACGAAACGATGAACGATGACAAGTCGAGAATCTGCGAGACGAAGCCGACAGGAGAAAACGCGCTCAAATCGCCGCCCGTCGGTCCGATTCCGAAGAACACGGAGAACGAATCGGACAAGCCTTCTCCCGAGGACGAAGCCACCGACCTCAAGTCGTTGCGCATTGGGTGCCTTTCCGTTTATTTCACCATAATCGCCCTGTATCTCGGTTGGATCCTTTCGAAAATCGCGAAAGGCGGGGACAACATGTATGTCCACCAGGCGAAGCGGTATCTGCTCTGGCCCGTGATGTGGCCCTCGGATCTGGGAGGTTTCTTCGTTGACAGAACCCTCTCTCGCGCGGCCGCCATGGCGGGATGGGCGGCGTTCGTACTCCTGGTCGTCCGGTTTTTCACGGCCACAACGCTGCGTTCGTTCGGAAAGGCGGCGCTTCTCTTCGCCTTACTGCTCCTTGTTTCGCTCGCCGGTTGTGGCGTTGCCGAACTGAACCGGTTCAACGCCGGATTCAATTGATCGGTTGAAGCGGAGGGCTCTACCGGGACGGTGCGTCAAGACGGTCGCCGCCGAAGAACCAGAGGTAGCGCCAGCGGCGCTCGTCGCCGCGGCCGGAGCGGCCGATGAGGCCCCAGAGGATGTCCCAGTGCCAGGCGTCATCCTCCTCCCTGGCGTCCCAGACCGGCCAGACGCGCGTGGCGGAGTAGTCCTCGCCGTAGCCGCGGCGCAGCGCGCCCCAGAGCGCCTCGTGGTCGACGCGCTCGGGCGCGCCGTCCGCGCCGTCGCGCTCGCCGCGCGTGTAGAGCGTGAACATCCCGAGCAGGTTGCGCTCGAGCGCGCCGGAGCGCTTGCGGAAGGAGAGGTCGGGGATCTTGACGAGGCGGTGCTCCGGGTCGTGGCGGCGGGAATAGAGCGGCCACACGCGCAGATAGTCCTCGTCGAGGCGCGGCGGGGCGTTGGTGTCGCCGGGGGCGTCGCGCGTCAGCGTCGAGCGGTGCAGGAACGGGAAGAGCGTCCACTCGCGCGCATGCGAGCCCTTCACGTCCACGCGGCGGTCGTTCCAGAAGGGCCAGAGCACGGTGCGGTTCTCCGCCTTGCCGTCCTCGGTCCAGCGGTGCATCCAGAACGGGAAATACCAGCGAAGGTGAGACTCCTTCGAGTCGCGGACCATCACGATCGGCCAGGGGGCGTTGATCTTGCGGTAGTCGGGGAGCTTGCCGCGGCCGCGCGAGACGTTGAAGAGCGGAGGCAGGAAGAGCCACGCGTCCTCGTCCTGGCGGTCGACGCGCCCGACGAGCGGCCAGAGCATCCAGTCGCGGCCGGGGTTGATCCCCTCGTGGCGGGCCTGCGTCCAGAACGGCCACAGGACGAAACGCGCGTCGAGCCGGCCCTCGACCGTCGTGTGCCCCCAGAACGGGATGACGCGCCAGGCGTCGCGGCCGGGGCCGGTCTGGCGCTGGACGAAGGGCCACAGGACGCTCCACGTGTGGCAGTCGTTGCGGTCCCACGTCGTCCACAGCGGGAAGAGCGTGAACGAGATGCGGTCCCAGAACATCTCGCGGATCGTGCCGCGGACCGGGAAGAGCGCGGCGTAGTCCTCGCCCGCCTTCGACGTGCCCGAGAACCAGAGCGGGAAGATCCAGCTGCGGTCCTGCGGGCTGCCCTCGCTGGTGACGTCCTTGTCCATCCCGAAGAAGCAGAGGAAACGCCACGAGACCTGGTCGGCGCGGCGCTCGCGCGACCAGACGGGCCAGAGGATCTCCTCGTGCTCCACGCCGGCCTCGGCCGAGCGGATGTCGGTCCAGACGAACGGGCGCACCGAGCGGCGCACGGCGCCGTCCGGCGTCTCGACGCGCTCCCAGAACGGGCCGAGCTGCTCGTAGGAGGAGACCTCCTTCTGCCCGGGCGGCGGAGACCAGAGCAGGTGCGCGTCGCGGACGCGCCCGGTGGTCGGGCTCGCGCATCCGCCCGCGGCGAGGAGGAGCGGCGCGAGAAGGGCGAGGAGGCGGCGGAAGGGGAGGGAAGGGGAGTCCATGGCATGCGGCGGCGTGGCGGGGTCTCCGTTGGACGGAGAACGCGCGCGCGATATTCGCATTCTACCCCAAACGGGATCGAAAAGCCAGTTGTCCGATTTCTAGCCGGGGCTAGGGGTTGCGCACGCGGGCGGGAACGGCTAGAATCCCGCCCCCATGCAGCACCCCCCCATCGTCCTCGAAGGCTACCGCAACCTCCACTACGAGATCCGCGAGATCGTGGACTTCGGCCACGCGCTCCAGCGCATGGGCCGCCCCATCACGTGGGAGAACATCGGCGACCCCGTCGCGGCCGGCGAGAAGGTCGAGCCCTGGATCAAGGAGATCGTCGCGGACCTCGTCGCGAACGACGAGAAGTCCTTCGCCTACTGCCCCAGCCGCGGCGTCCTCGCCACGCGCGAGTTCCTCGCCGCCAAGGCGAACGAGCGCCCCGGCGGCACGAAGGTCGGGCCGGACGACATCCTCTTCCTCAACGGCATCGCGGACGGCGTCGACAAGATCTACGACCTGATGAAGAAGGACGCGCGCGTGCTCATGCCGTCGCCCTCCTACCCCACGCACACCTCCAACGAGGGCAAGCGCGGCGACTACCCGCACCTGCAGTTCCGCCTGGACCCCGCCTCGGGCTGGCTCCCCGACCTCGAGGAGATCGAGAACAAGGTCCGCTACAACCCGCAGGTCGTCGCGATCGCGCTCGTCAATCCCGACAACCCGACGGGCGCGGTCTACCCGCGCAAGACGCTCGAGGGCATCGTCGCCATCGCGCGCAGGTACGGCCTCTTCGTGATCTGCGACGAGATCTACTGCAACATCGTCTTCAACGGCGTCGAGAAGGTCCACCTCTCGCAGGTGCTCGGCGACGACGTGCCCGGCCTCGCGCTGCGGGGCCTGAGCAAGGACGTGCCGTGGCCCGGCGCGCGCTGCGGCTGGATCGAGATGCTCAACCGCAAGGCGTCGCCCGCGTTCAACGAGTACTGCGGCGTCCTCGTGAAGAGCAAGATGATGGAGGTGTGCTCCACCACGCTCCCGCAGATGGCGCTGCCGCGCATCTACGGCGACCCGCGCTGGCCGGCGCACAAGGCGCGCCGCGCGAAGATGTTCGAGGCTCGCGCCAACCAGGTCTACGAGTACTTCCGCACCGTCCCCGGCGTCATCGCGCGCCCCGTGCACGGCGCGTTCTACTACGCCGTCACGTTCGAGGACGGCGTCCTGCAGCCCGGCCAGTCGCTCCCGATCGCCGACCCCGCCGTGCGCGCGTTCGTCGAGAAGAGCAACGAGGGCGTCGCGCCGGACAAGCGCTTCGTCCACTACATGATGGGCTCGGACGGCGTCTGCGTGACGCCGCTCACGGGCTTCCACACGGACCTCAACGGCTTCCGCATCACGCTGCTCAACCCCGACGACGCCGAGCGCGCCCGCACGCTCGAGCGCATCGGCTCCTGCATTCGCGCCTACATCGGCGCGTAGCGAGCCGCGCGGGGTCGACATCATTCCCGTCCACGACCCTTTTCCGGGTTTTCGCGCCATTGCGGAAGCTCGGCGAATTTTGCGTCGGATTTCTCTTGACGCCAGGGATGCGAATATTATAACATAAAAACGCAAAAGACACACAGTTTCTACATAGAAACATGCTCCTGCCACCCGCCAAAGGATTCCTCGCCGCCCCGCTTCTCGCATGGGTCTGCGCAATCCTATCTCTTGCCGACGATCCGGCGCCGATGGTCGAAGCGAAGACCATCTCGCTACCGGGCTCGCAGGCGTTGGAGATGAGGAAGACTCCCGACGGTCTGTGGTTCGGGACGTACGAAGTGACGCAGGGGCAGTGGGAGGCCGTCATGGGGACGAACCCCGCCGCGTTCCGCGGGGCGGACCTGCCGGTGGAGAACGTATCCTGGAACGACTGCGGAAGGTTCCTCGCGGCTCTCTCCGCCCTGCCTGCGGCCAAGGCGTCGGGCCTTTCGTTCCGTCTGCCAACCGACGCCGAGTGGGATACGGCCTGCCGGGCAGGCGGCGACGGTCCGGCGCCGACGGAGACGGACGCCGAGTCGTGGAACGCGCAGAACTCCGGCGGGCGGACGCACCCCGTCGGGCAGAAGGCGCCGAACGCATGGGGCCTCTACGACATGTTCGGCAACGTGGCGGAGTGGACCTCCACCACGTGGGGCGATGTTTTCCCGCCGAGGAACCGGACGGAGCGCGATGGCGCCGGCGACTACATCCTGCGCGGCGGCGCATGGAACGACCGGCCCGAGGACTGCGCGCCGGACGCCCGCGACCGCGACGCGGCGGACGACGCGGACTGGGACACGGGGTTGCGCCTTTGCGTAACGGAGAATCCCACAGCAGACGCCGCCCCGAGTCCACGTGGATCGTCTGCCCCGTGACGGCCGCCGAGCCCGCGAGCTAGACGACGGCGGCGACGACGCGTCGGCCGGCAGAAAGGGGCATTTCGGATTGCAACCGACAAGATGCGCCCCGGCCGCCCGGGCCGTTTGCGGCGGGGGACGGGTTCTGGTAGAATGGGACACGTCATGACACATCGCTTCCACACCGTCGCCGTCCTGATGGGCGGCGGATCCACCGAGCGCGAGATCTCCCTCCTCTCCGGCGAGGCCGTCCTCGCCGCGCTGCGCGAGGCCGGCTACGACGCGCGCCCCGTCGTCGTCGACCGCGAGAACCGCTTCTCCCTCCCCGCGGGGACCGAGGCCGCGTTCCTCGCGCTGCACGGCGCCTGGGGCGAGGACGGCGGCGCCCAGGCCGCGCTCGAGGCGCTCGGCGTGCCCTACACCGGGAGCGGCGTCGAGTCCTCGCGCGTCAGCTTCGACAAGACGCTCTCCCGCGCCGCGTTCGAGCGCGCCGGCGTCCCCGTCCCGGCGGGCTACGTCCTCGGCGCGGGCGTCGAGGAGGACGCGCCCCGCATCGCGTATCCGCTCGTCGTGAAGCCGCCGCGCCAGGGCTCCAGCGTCGGCGTCTCGATCGTCCGGCGCGCGTCCGAATGGGCGCCCGCGCTCGCGCTCTCGCGCCGCTACGACCCGGACGTCGTCGTCGAGCGCTTCGTCCCCGGCCGCGAGTGGACCGTCCCGATCGTCGGCGACGGCACCGCGCTGGGCGTCATCGAGATCCGCCCGCGGGTGGAATGGTACGACTGGAACGCGAAGTATTCCGACGATTCGGGGACGGACTACGTCTTCCCCGCGGAGGATCCCGCCGCCGCGCCGCTCGCGGAGCGGACGAAGGAGATCGCGCTCCGCGCCTACCGCGCGGTCGGCTGCCGCGGCGTCGGCCGCATCGACCTGCGCGTCTCGCCGGACGGCGGCATCTTCGTGCTCGAGAACAACTCGCTGCCCGGGATGACGTCGCACAGCCTCCTGCCGAAGGCCGCCGCGAAGGCCGGCATCCCGTTCCCCGAGCTCTGCTCCCGCATCCTGGAGGACGCGCGATGCGGCTGAGGGAGACGGCGCCCTGGCTCGCGGTCCTCGCGATCGGCCTCGCCTGCTTCTTCGCCTGGCGGTGGCTGAGCGCGACGATGTTCTCGCGCAACCCGCAATACGAGCTGCGGCGCGTGTCGATCGAGCCCGGCTACGCCAAGTCCGAGCAGGAGATCCGCGACATCACGGGGCTGCGCGAGGGCGTGAACCTCTTCTCGTTCCGCGCCTCCGAGGTGCGGGAGCGGCTGCTGCGCACGACGCCCAACATCGCCGACGCGGAGGTGACGAAGATCCTCCCCGACGCGGTCGAGGTGGTCGTCCACGACCGCATCCCCGTCGCCAGCCTCTGCTCGCCGGTCCTCGCGCTCGACGCGAACGGGTTCGTCTTCACGATCCTGCCGCGGGACGTCGAGCGCTACCGCTCGCTGCCGCGCATCGAGAACGGCGCCGAGCCCTACCGGCCCCCGGCCGGCCGCACGCTCGCCGACGCGCCCGGGACGCCGACCGGCGTCGAGGCGCGCGTCATGCGCGCGCTGCGCGTCGCCCTGCTCTGCGACCGCCCCGACCGGGCGTTCCGCCTCTCCAACCTCGACGTGAGCAATCCGGTCTACCTGGAGCTGCTCACCGCGGACAACCGCCTCGTCCGCCTCGTCTGGGAGGAGATCTCCGGCGACACGGAGATCCTCCGGGGGCTCTCCATGGCGGACGACACGCTGCGCGATCCGGCCTCGCGCGACAAGACGCGGTTCGACGTCATCCTCAGCGCCGGCAAGGTCTTCGCCAGCTAGCGCCGGGCGGGTACCGGAAAGGGATTCATCTCATGCCATCCAGCAGCATCGTGACCGTGATCGAGGTGGGGACGAAGCGCACCGTCGTCCTCGCCGGCCGCGCCCGGGAGGGCGGAGGCCCCCCCGAGGCGCTCGGCTTCGGCGAGGCCCAGACCACCGGGATGCAGAAGGGCCGCGTCGTCACGCCCGAATACGTCCGCACCGCCGTCGCCACCGCGCTTTCCGCGGCCGAGGATTCGGCCCGCACCGACATCCGGGACGTGGCGCTCGTCTGCTCCTGCGGCGACGTCGCCGCCGAGGCGGTCTCCGGCGAGGCGCGCGCCGCCGACCCCGACGCCGTCTCGGAGGAGGACGCCGCCGCCGCGCGCCACGCCTTCGAGGAGGCGTCGGCCGGCGCCGCGCCCGAGGGGCGCGCGCCCTTCGGCGCGCTCTTCCTCTCCTACTCGCTCGACGGCGACCCCACCCCGCTGCACGACCCGGCCGGCATGCCCGGCGCGGTCGTCCGCGCCTCCGGCCTCGTCCCCCACGCCCCCGCGCGCCACCTCGAACCGATCCTCGACGCGGTCTACGCCGCGGAATGCGAGGTGAACTACCGCATCTTCTCCGGCCTCGCCGCCGCGCGCGCCGCGCTCTCGCGCCAGCAGCGCGAGGACGGCGCGCTCTGCATCGACCTCGGCGGCGGAACCACGTCCTGGTGCGCCTACCGCGGGCTCCGCCCCGTCGCCCTCGGGTCGCTTCCCGTCGGCGGCGAGCACGTGACGAAGGACCTCCTGTCCGCCTTCAACCCCGGCTCCCTCGCCTCCGCCGAGCGCTTCAAGCGCGAGTCCGGCCAGGCCTCGCTGCGCGGCATCGCGGCCGACGAGCGCGTCCCGCTCCATCCCGACCTCGGCGACCCGGACCGCACCGTCTCGCGCCGCGCCGCGGCGCAGGTCGTCAACGCCCGCATGTCCGAGCTCTTCCGCCTCGTCCGCGAGGACCTGCGCCGCCACGACGCCCTCCGGCACCTCGGCGCCGGCATCGTCCTCTGCGGCGGAGGCGCGCGGCTCGGCGGCGCCGCCGCGCTGGCCGAGGAGATCTTCCACGCGCCGTGCTCGCTCGCGTCGTTCTCCACCGGCTGCCGCGAGATCGACGCCGACCCCGTCCGCAACGCGACGATCTGGGGCGGGCTCGTCCAGGCCGTCCGCAAGGACGAGGCCGAGCGGGAGGCCGCCGCCCGGCGCGGAGGGCCCCTCAAGCGCGTCCTCGACGGCATCTTCGGAAAGGAGGGCCGCTAGAATGGAAACGGCACCCGTCCAGCGCGTCTTCGGGCTCGGCGGCGCCGGCGGCCGCGTCGCGGACGCGGTCGCCCGCGCCACCGCCGGGCACCTGCCCGCCACCGTGATCGACTGCGACTTCGCCTCGCTCGGCTCCCTCAAGGCCTGCCAGCCGTTCTTCCTCGGACAGAGCTCCAGCCGCTTCAGCGGCGGCCAGGGCTCCGGCGGCGACGTCGCCGCCGTCCGCATGGCCGCCGAGGAGCAGGCGGGCGCGCTCTCCGCGCTGCTCGACGGCGTCTCGCTCGCGATCGTCGTCGCCGGCCTCGGCGGCGGCGTCGGCTCGGGGCTGCTGTCCGCCTTCCTCGACCTCGCCGCCGAGCGCAACGTGCGGACGGTCGTCTTCGCCGTCACGCCCTTCGCCATGGAGGGCCCCGAGCGCCTCCGCGCCGCCGCCGCCGCGCTCTCCGCCGCCGAGGGCAAGGGCGACCTGCGCCTTCAGTTCTCCAACGACGACCTCGCCGGCCGCGCCGACGGCATCACGCTGGAGGCGGCGTTCGCGCGCGCGACGGAGACGCTCGTCTCCGGCCTGACGCTCTTCTGGCGCCTCGGCGCCCATCCGGCCTACCTCGCGCTCGACCCCGGCTCCCTGCTTTCGCTCGCGGTCGACGGCCGCGGCGCCGTCGACATGGGCGTCGGCCGCGGGCAGGGCCCCGATCGCTTCCCCGACGCGATGGACGGCCTTCTGCGCGACCCCGCGCTCGGCCTCGAGCGCCGGGCCGAAACCGCGCGCGCGGCGCTCGTCGGCGTCATCGGCGGACGCGATCTGCGCCTCGCCGAATGCGGCGACGCCGTCCGCGCCGTCGCGGGGCTCCTCCCGCCCGGGACGCCGGTGCGCCTCTCCGTCGCGCTCGAGCCCGAGGCCGAGGGGACGGTCTCCGTCGTCGCGCTGTTCTTCCGCTCGTGGACGGGCGCCGACGAGAACGCGCCCGGCGCGCCGTCACGCGCCGGCGCCGGAGCCGAGCCCGCCGTCGTCGACGGTCAGGACCTCGACGTCCCGACCTACATCCGCCTCGGCCTGCGCATCGACCCGGCCTAGAGCGGATCCGGCGATTCCGTGGCCGCGGGGACCGCGGCCACGCCGTTTGCAAGCCCCGCTAGCCGAGCGCGCGGTTGCGGCGGATGAGCGCGAGGCGGTCCTCGACCGAGAGCGCGGTGCGGCCGCGGTCCGGCGGGGTGTTGAAGCACCAGTCGAGCAGGCGGTCGACCGAGCTCTCCGCGACGTGCAGGCGGATGTCCGACGAGG
>Ga0247608_10003733_pt1 | contig 17542 bp, 13 predicted proteins | sample 176DNAGHGlowgp2_FD_193490 | JGI IMG/M metagenome (GOLD analysis project Ga0247608, IMG submission 193490) | Sheep rumen microbial communities from Palmerston North, Manawatu-Wanganui, New Zealand - 1766 DNA GHGlow gp2 | ecosystem: Host-associated > Mammals > Digestive system > Stomach > Rumen ... | reverse complement strand
ACATACGGGACTGCGGCGCTGATGCCCACGATGTTCCCGCTGGCATCCGTCAGTTCCTTCACGAGTTCTTCTACGGGGCGTTCCCCGAGGGAGCCCACCATCTGGATATTGAGGGCTTCGAGCAGGTCGCGCGGGGCGTCGAGCAGTGCGCCCGAGTCGTGGTTCCCGCCGATGAGGACGATGTTCTTGCAGTTTGTTTCGAGCAGGGAGGCGAGGAACCGGAAATACTGTCTGCGCGCCTCGATGGGCGGGTTGGTGGTATCGAAGATGTCGCCTGCGATTACGAGGCACTGCGCCCCGAGTTCTACGATGCGTTCCTTGAGCCAGGCGAGGAACTGCTCGGTTTCTTTTTGGCGGTCGATGTCGTGCATCAAGTTGCCCAGATGCCAGTCGGCTGTGTGTATGAACTTCATGATTCTCCTCTATTCGCAGGAATTGGGCCAAAATAGCCCGTCTGTAAATATAATATCGTCATTATGGCACAAAATGTCAAATTTCTCCTTTATTTTTATCTTTCTTTCCATAACAGAGGACTTTGTATGACAATGAGCGTTGCCGAATGGACCTGCCCCGAATGCAAAACCAAGAACCGTGAAACCTGCAACGCCTGGATGTACGGCAGCCCTATCAGGCAATGCAAGGCATGCCGAAGCGAATACCTGGACCGGCGATTCCGCGAGGTGGCCATAGACGGATTTGACCCCCGAAGCAACAATCCCAAATTTTACATAAAGGGGGCCTTGTTTCTCCTTGCATTGGCACTGGTTGCCGGAGGTCTTGCTTTCTATCAACACACCAATGGTTACTATTCCGTAAAAGTCCTTGCAGTTGCTGGAGCTTCGGCGCTGGGCTCCCTTGCATGCCTTGTCATGCTCGCCCGTATCAAGATGGGATTCCAGTCCAAGGACAACGAAAAATACATGGCCGAATCCAAGGCCCGACTGGCGGACCCCGCCTATGTGGAAAAACTGAGAAAATACGGCTACAAGGTGTAAACCCGCATATTTCAAGCAAATGAAAAGGCTTTTGATAATAGTTTCTCTGCTCTGGGCAGCCAACGCACTTGCCGAATCGCAAGAGGAACTTTATTATCGTGCACTCAAGGCCGAAGAGGCTGGCGATATTCCCCACGCGCTGGACTTGTTTGATTCAGCGGTGGCGGTATCAGGACCATACACTGCAGAAATTCAAGAGATTATCGATGATTATCAAAGTGTCTTGAAGGAATCCGATGAATACTCCGCAGACGATTCCGCCCAAAATCCCTGGGCGTTTCACACTTACGGCACCATCAATTACAGCGGCCTGCACTACAAGAAAAAAGGAACCTCTGACGCCGAAACAGGAGGCGAAGCCGCCGCATCGATAAACGCATCTGTAGAATACGAATCCCAAAACTGGAGTCACGCGTTAGAATTGAATGTATCGGGAGATTGGTTTATCGACAAAGACGACATGCCCTCCCTGGACACAAACTCCTGGGAAACTTCGGTCGGCATCGGGTACAGTCTCATCGGAAACTCCCTGATTCTGGATATCGGTGCAAGTATAAACTTTTCAGAAAATGAAGAATGGAATCCCGACTTTTATATCTGGGTCGAAAAATACCTTGCACAAAACGGCAAGCAAAAATTCGGTCTCGCCACTAGCGCCTACAAAAATTTCGACGGTCCAACATCGGCATCATTCTACGGCACGTGGCACCACTTTGCCAAATACGGATGGAACAGCACCATCTACGCAGGAGCAAGGTATGAATCTGACTCGCTCAGTTCCCTGTATATTCTAAAATGGCTCGGGCCTTCTTTAAGGCCATCTGTTTCGTATAAGTTTAAGACAGACATTTCCGTTGAGACAAAGTTGAACCTGTTCTACGGATTTGTGATTGACGAGCCCGCCACAACCTATGACGGCGTTCAAAAATTCAGCGGTTCCTGGGCATTCAACATCTCATGGAGACCGGGTATGTTCGGAACCTTTATCGGGTTCGAACAACTCTACCGACATTACCTCAACACATCGGAATACAGCATCGGCTATCCTAAATGGAGCCTCCTGTCCAAATTGAAGGCCGGAATCAGGTGGAATATTTAAAAAGGACGCACGTGGCGCCCTTTTACATAACTAAAATGCTCGCAAAGAATTACTTGTGGCGGCCTTTGCCCTTTTGATCTTTACGGGCTTCCTTTTCGGCCTGCTTGGCTTCTTTACGTTCAGCCTTTTCTGCATCCTTGGCCTCTTTGCGTTCGGCCTTGCTGATTTCTTTTTCTGCCTTCATGGCTTCTTTATCGGCCTTTTTGGCCTCCTTTTCGGCTTGCTTGGCTTCTTTACGCTCGGCTCGAGCGGCGGCGCGTTCTTCTTTCAACGCCTTCATTTCGGCCTTGTGGTTGGCAATTTCTGCCTTTTTAGCGTCCTTGCGCTCAAAGCGTTCCTTGGCACGATCGGCCCTGGGGTCTTGCTTTTCGACCTTGCTAGCGGACTCGTCGCCAGAAACCTCCTGCACGGCGGCATTTTCAGCAGCAGAAGCGGCTTCATCTTGGGCAAAAGAGGTGGCCGCAAAGAAACCTACCAATGCCATCGTCATTACTGGAATCATTTTCATAATGAACCTCGTGTGTTTAATTCTACCCCCTATGTCTTGAAAATTACCTCATTTTTGGGAGAATTGCGAGGCTTTTTTCTTGCATTTGAACAGAAAATTTCAAAAAAAAACGCCGTAAACGAACAAATGGGAAAAAAACTCCCATTTTTCAAATAAGCTTACTATTTTATCCTATTCGGCAAACGTGAAGTGGATTACCCACATGTCGGCATCGCTGCCCGCACGCACGGGCGGCCCCCAGCAGTCCACACCGGCACTCACCAGCCAGCGGACTCCGTCTAGCATGCCTTCGCCAAAGGCAAGACGCCACACGAAGTTGATGACAATGGTCCCCGGGAAAAATTGCCCGTTGTGAGTATGCCCCGAAAGTGCGAAATCCGGCAGGCGTCCTGCATATTCTGGCTCAATCCCCTTGGGCTGGTGGTCCATCAGAATCCAGGGATGAACGCTGTCATTAGGAACAAGACTTGCCAGAGGAAGGCGCTCTATCCCGCGAGAGCGGGCCACCTGAAAGTCGGTACGGCCTGTAAAGCAAGCCTGTCCGACACAGGCACTGGAATCGTCCAGCACCACAAAGCCCACCTTGCGCATCCAGGCATCGGGATCGGAACCGCCCCTCTCCTGCATGGATTCGTGATTTCCGTTAATCGCCACGGCAGCCACTTTCGCCTTGGAGGTGAGTTTTCTGAATAGGGAATCATAACCCCATTCGTCCAACTGCATCGTGGAAACGTCGGCCAAATCGCCCCCAAAAAGCAGGTAGTCCGGAGCGATAGAATCCACGCTGGCAACCATGCGTTCCAACTTGACTCGCCTGAAAAGCGGGTCCACGTGGACATCGCTGAAAAACACCGCCGTAAAACTTTTGGGCAGGGCTTGTTGTATGCTGTCAAGTTGAACTGTGTCGGTTTCGGCTTGGGGCTGTTGTACATTGGTATATTCCGGCAACTTTATCGTTGTCTCGTGAAGCACGTAGTGTGAATTGTGGGGAACACCATAGGCAAACAGCCCAATGGTCAACAAAGCCGTCGCTGCGAGCAGAATGCGGCTTGCAAGCGTCAAAATCTGGGGCGGCATCGCCTGGCGCAGAACCACACGGCGGGCGGCCCGGAACAAATCCCACGGGATGTATAAAAGAAGGGCCTGGCAAAGCCACACCGAAGTGAACGCTACGACAGCACAGCCAACCAGCGTGTCGCGGAAGAACATGCCAAGGAATATGGAAACAAGAATCCCGAGGGCAATCAACTTGCCCTTTTTGCCAGGAGCCACGGGACTCACGTTGGCATAAATCAGGACAAGGCCAGCGACTAGAATGAACAGGAAAATGAACATAGGGTAAAGTTAGTAATCTTACGGTTTCAGCGGCAATTTGTTGTTTCCTTGGAGACCGTCATTATTTGGGATTATGTAATTTCTAGTCTTTAAACGAATAGTTCGTCTTTTGTAACGACCCCTTGTGCAATGTCGGAGTACATTCCTTGCGAAAGGCCTTCGCTTGCAATCATTGTAATCCAGGGTGAATGGCGAAGTCCCGTTTCCTTGGAAAACGCCTCCCTGCGATTCAGCAACTTTTGGTATTCGTCCTTGTCAATAGAATAAGGTGTCTGGCTGTATTTGATTTCGCAGAGGTTGACGATTTTGTCCGCCCGTTCAATGACGAGGTCAATTTGTGCTCCCGGTGTAGAACTTTTACTGCGCCAAGCGTAGCTGATTGTTGAAATAGCAATTTTTTGCTAAAAAAGTGCTAAAGTGATTAAAAATTGTGTCGGTTTAGCACTTTTTCTTTATTTTATTGCTAAAACGACATAAAAATTGGCCGTTTTAGCACTCCCCAAACTTGGAGAGTTCTTCCATGATGCCGTAGATGGCGTCTGCCTTGGCATTGTCGCAGTCAATAATCAGGGCTATTTTCTTTTCCGTGTCCATAGTAGGGAATATATGAAAAAATTGGAGGAGATGCTCAATTTGGGTAGAAAAAACGGGTTTTAGAGAAAATGAACGACATTATTTTCGCTCAGGGGCTTGACGAGCTGGATTTTTGTTTGTATATTCCGAATATCCAAAAAACAATCATAATGATTAGTCGCTCCTGTGTTGGGCGCTGGGCTTGGAGCTGTTTTGCGTAAAAGTCTAATAGTCATTCGGAAATAGTGGTTTGTTTTTGGGCGCTCGTCGAGCGAATGGCCTTTAAAAGTATGTAACATGCTTTTAAGGAGCAAAACGATGGGCGCCATATAAAACGAATCGCTGTTGAACGGCACCATGTGGTGTTACCTGATGGCGCGAGGATTTCTCGTGAGCGGGGTTCGAATAGAACCGCCGCTCTTTTTTTTATATGCTGTTGTTGTATAAAAAGATTATATTGCCGTTATGGCATTGCAAGATTACAATAATTTCCTTGAAAACAGTTTAGCTATAGATTCTCGTTATCCGACGCTAGAAGAATTTCTTTTGGCTCTTGGACATTGTATCCCCGAAAAGCCTTCCGAGGAAGAAAAAAAGCGCATTACAGATAGTCAGTTGGGCCGAGTAGTCATTTCAAAGAAAGATATCGTTAATTACCTATCTTCTATGAAATTGCGTTATGATTTAGTGATGATGTTGTATATCAATGTTATTAAGCAACCTAGAATGAACATAATGAGTAAAAATAGTTATTTACATGTTATGTTGTTTACATTATTTGTAAGGCGCTTTAATCTCAAAGAATACTTTAACAAAGATAAAAGTCCTCTAGAAGGTTATTCAAGAACAACAGGTTTTAAAGATTTTTTAAAAGAACTTATTGGAGAAAAGAACGGGCATTATTATAATATTGAAATGCCCGAAGGGAACAATTCAGAATATCGAGACAATTTATATAACTGGCAAAACGAGAAGAATCCAACGACTCCGACAATTGGGGCTCTTGAACGTTTTTTACAACATGTAGCGTCTATCAAAAATTCTCCTATAACAATAAACCGCAATAAGATCCTTGTCCTGTGGTTTTTCCAGTTTATGTCAAAAAACTACCCACATGATGAAAATCAATTTGCATCAAAAGAATATAATGATCAACGGGAAAAAAATGACGCCGAATTGGTTGAATTAGACAATCTTGTTGTTGGTCCTAAAATGCCCTATTCACTTGCAGACAACACCAAGCGAATAGAAAAAGCCAAAGAAAAATATTCCATTGATGAATATCCATTTATTGCGCAAATAGAAATCAAACACCTCATATACCAGCATCGTTATAAAGATGCTATGACCATAGTCAAAAAAATGGTACCGTTATTTTTCTATTTGTGTTCCGAAGAAGTTGATGGTTGGTACTCCCTTATTCTCAGTTTTGTCGTTTATAACTATACCGAAATAAAGGATAAAAATGAAAAAAAGTCTTTAAAAGGGCTATTTAAAAGAATTTATAATCTCGGATGTATTTTTGAAATTGATGGGAACCTGCTTGAACTTGATAGGAAAGAAAATGAAGAAATAGTCATTAAAAAGTATTACCGCAGGTTTAAAGAATGGAGTGCAGTTCAAAATTATTATGAAAAGCAAAAAAAAGAAGAATATCCTTTCCCAGAACCAGATTATAAAAAAGTAAATCAAAAAAGAGTAACATTCGGCAATGTGGTTAATTGTCCCCAGTTGATTTTTTATACGCAGCTTAATGAACCTGATATCGTATGCACATTGTTAAAAAAAGGTGCCAAGATTGACGCCTCGACACCAAGCAACGAATCTGCCCTGTATTGGAACTTAATAAATCTTGATTTAACCACACACATTAATGATGGACGGACAACTATGTGTCCTCCTGAATCGAGTTTGTTAATCAATAATAAACGACTAAGCGATTATGTATATGCTAGGAAAGAGGCGTATTTCAAGGTTTTGAAAGGCGATGACCTTGATGAAGATTTAGAAAGAGGATACAAAGTTTTTGTTGATTGCATGGAAGATCAGCATAAAGATGCTTATAAGATTTTTGAGGCGCTATTATCGCATTATCAAAATCCCAAAGGAAATTGGCCCTTTCCTACATTTCAGAAAACAACTTTATATCGTCGAAGTATTCTGAACGTAGCCGTATGTACTGGGGATATAAACATCTTATCTTCAGTGATTGATTTGTATAAAAAGTATTGTGGAGAAAAGAATGTTGATAAGTGGGTGAATGAAATTGCAGAAGTCCAACCAAGAACGCCCATTTTTTGGGTTTCAAGACTATATCACTATATCAAACAAATCAAATATATAAAAGAAACACTTATCAACTGTCCAGCAGCCAACTTTGTGGAATTATACGGGTGCGATCCGCAATTGATTGCAAGAAGTTGGAACGCCGCATCACCTTACAATATCAAAAATTTTAATGAAAATTATGAACTCGTTCAAAGCGACTTGGCAAATCCCCTTATGTCTATTAGACAAAATTTGCAGCAATATTGGGAACATCGTTACATCAAGGATAAATTACCTGAAAACAGGTTGCTGGACATTATGCAACTCCTACTGGACAATCATGCAGACCCTTTGGTCATGATTGATGGAACAAGCATCACTTTTCCGAAGGAATTCAACGCCCTACACCATGCTATTTACAATGGATGGTTGGGAGGTGTAAAAAAAATGGTGGAACATATACAATCCAAGGGGAAATTTGATGCTGAGCCCTACCTGAGGTTTGCCGTACTGCAGCCTCCTGAAATATGTAAATCTGTAGTGGATTATCTATCGTCCATTAAGTAGTCATTAGTTTTTTTACAGCCTTTTCTAAAAAAGTGGCGAAATTCGAGAGAATTCGCCATTTTTTTTGTATTCAAAAAAATCGTGAACTTTCTACAAGTGCTATCCGGATTCGAATTAACAATATTCGGCATTAAAGCGTGGAAATACCCGCTGAATTCACATTTTTCAAAAAAGGACCCTATAAACTATGTCAAATCTCTCTAATGACTCCAAAATCAACGAAATGTGCAATGCGATGTTAAAAAGCGGCCGATGGGCCTTTGCTCGACACTCAAAGCACCCGATTCTACGGCACATGACTAACGGGGCAACAAAGTTCTTCATCGTTCCCTGTACGCCAAGTGACCCGCGTGCCTTTGCGAACTTCCGACGCGATTACAATCGCTATATCCGAGCATTCCTCATCCAGCTTGGGGCAATCATTGTTTAGAAGAAAAATTCCAAACGACCAGGTAAACCCCACCCCGAGGCAAGTATTACCAAACTGGAACCTACGTAGTCCAGAGATGCGGTAGGCTTGTGCTCGGGGAACACAATTCGTTTTGTTAAAAAATTTCCACTCCTTATAAATAAACATATATTTACTTCTAATCACTTTCTAACGACTATGCCTCAATTCACCTCAACCCAAAATCGCCAAATTTATTTTCTCATCGCCTGCTCGTGTCTATTTACGGCAGGTCTGCTTTCGTCAAATTTTCTTGCAGCAAAAGTTATTTGCGTAGGCGGACTAGAAATGCCCTCGGCAACGGTAGGTTATGCGTTAACATACTTGATGACTGATGTTATAGGAGAACTATATGGGAAGAAAGTTGCGAATAGGATTGTCCAGTTCGGCTTCATCTGCCTAGTTGTAGCCTGCATATTAACCCGCTTGGCACTCCTTTTGCCTTCACCTTATGATTCCAGCGCGTTCAGTCAGGTTTTTTCTACATCTACAAGAATTTTTGTCGCAAGCATCGCTGCGTATATAATAAGCCAAAGTACCGATGTGTATATTTTCCACAAAATAAGGAGCTATTCTCCAAAATTCAAATTCATCCGGAACAATATCAGCACGATTGCCAGTCAATTTCTAGACACAATCATCTTTTCCTTTATTGCGTTCTATGGAATAGTCCCCAACATCTGGAGTATGGTATGGGGAGTCTTTATCGCAAAAGTCGTACTCGCCCTATGTGACACACCATTCTTCTACCTTCTAACCAGGAAAAGAAATGAATTCCAAGAAATCTAGAATAGGAGTCCTCATAAGCACTTCAATGTGCAGGAACGATCTGTTGTTCGGTCGTTCCTTGGCATCCGTTTTGTCGCAATCTGTTGAACCGGACTGCATTCTTATCGTTGATGACAATGAGAATAGCCATACTAGCGAAGAATTAGTAGCAAAGCTCAACTCCTACCATAATCCGAAAATACACTACTTGAAAAACTACCATACACATGGTTTTTCTGGCACTGGAGCATGGAATTCGGGAATAGAGTGGTACACGAGTAAATTCAGCGATTGCGATTATATCGCCTTCCTTGATGACGATGATTCCTGGGAATCAACATATCTGGAATGCCAATGCAATACCATTAACGCCTTCCTCAATAAAAATGCTAGCCTTCCTGATGCATGCTGTGCATATCTAAAACGTAGCGACTGCCCTTCACCGCACACTTTTAAGCAGTCCGACATAACGATTGAAAACTTCCTTTGCGGCAATATCGGAATACAAGGGAGCAACATGTTTTTCAGATTGGATACGTTAAAGAGGATTAACGGATTCGACGAAAAGCTTCCTTCCTGTACCGACCGTGATTTGCTTATTCGGCTTCTGCAATTATCTCCAAAGATCCAATTTGCAATAACGCCAATGGTTCTTGTGAACCATTTTGCATGGGACGGCAGCATTACTTACGACAAAGGCAAGAAACACCTTGGCATCACTCGGTTCTTTGAAAAATACATTCAACTCTATACTCCAGAATTGCTTAAAATGGCGATTCATCGCGCCGAGAAGCTTTTTAACTATAACGACTCTAACAACATTTACAAGTTATTTGACCTAGTTCATAACAGAGCCGATGAAAAGAAGATTGTGATAGGGATTGCGCTTCACAATGGACGCAATACTATCAGGCGGTGCCTTCAATCCATTCTCAACCAGGAAAATTTATCTAGCCACCTATGGGTATTGATTGCGGACGATGATTCTAACGATGGCTGGGAAGAAGAAGTCTCGGACCTTTTGGCTTTGACAAACGTGATGGTAATCCGTGTAAAGAACAATGCTACGTACAAGACACGAAATGATATTCATGCCTATATTAGGAAATACTTCGGTAATGTAGAACTGATTGGACGGCTTGATTGCGATGACGTGTATTCAGGTAATCTCGTTCTGTCAAGAATCGAACAGGTTCAAGAACAGAGCGGTGCTGATGTCGTACTAGCCGGTAACTACTTGCGTTTGAATGAAGAGGTGATAAGTCGGGTGAATCGCGCTACGAAGGATCTCCTTGACAGTGATTATTTAATAAACCGGCTGAGGGATATGTCGAATGGTATTGCCGAAGCAGAACTACCGTCGTGTAATGTATTCATGTCGAAAAGATGCCTGCGCGACTATCCTGCAAAGAATAGTGCCGAGGACCATTTTCTTCTAGTTGATTTGCTACTTGGCAATAACGATTATAAAATCGCTATTGCAAAGGATGTGCTACTGACGATTTACAATTTGAATGGTAAGATAACCGCAGACAATAAGAGACTCGCTCTCTATCTGGAAACACGAAAGGAACTTTATCAACGAGGCTTAGGCTTATGCAAAATGAAGAAAGAAAGCAGCGTGCACTAGAAATTTTGAAAAAAATGGGCCTAGACGATTTGGAATATTTAGGCCAAGGCTATGAAGGAGTCGTCTTTCATGATGCGAACTATGTATACAAGGTAATCCTTCCGTTCTTTGAGGGCGGTGACAAGTGGTATACCTACCGTCATTTGACCTTCTTCTTTGACAAAAAAGAATACAAGTCCTTTTACCATTTGGATGAGGTCTTAGAGTTTGAAGGTCTGTTTATTGAAAAGTATCCCTATGAGGCCTCAGAACCTGTTGGGTATTTCTCAGAAAAAGACGCAATCCAGTTCTTGACGGAATGCTGGCAGAAGAAGGTGATTATTCAGGATTGCAAGCGGGAAAATTTCATTCGAGTAAATGGAACCATAAAGCTAATAGATCTTGATGGGTGCAAGTATTACAATGACGACTTTTTCTTAAATGCCTGTGCGCGCATGTTTATCTTCATTCATGAGCAGGATAATCCCCGATTAAAGAAATTGCAGCGGAGTGCGATTAACAACTTCGATTTGCCGGAATTAGATGGTTTTAGGGAATTCGTCAACAAGATTTTCTCCAACATCATTTACGAGGAGTCTGGCCCGGTAATACATTCTTTCAAGATTAACCAGCAATCAGGATTAATTTACGAGATATACAGCTGCGCTGAAATTTGCAATCTTGATTATCTGTTCTTTTCAAAAATCCGGGAACATCTGTACTTATCGGATATTCAGGTTGACGAACCGAAATTAAGTAGCAACAACACCTTTGTTCCCCAAAGAATTGCTCTTGGCTTTAGAAAAATCACCCCTCTTCGCAAAAAGGTTTCCCTGCTAATCAAGACGTGTGCCCAGGATGTGTTCACGATTGAATCCAATATTCGCCATATCGTACGCCAGTTATCCTGTCCAAACTACTTCCATGAGGTGGTCGTTTCTATTGATTGCCGCGAATGTGATTTTGTACGTCAATATACTGCAGAAGGAAACCTGAACGATGTCATTGCAATTACAGAAAAGCTAAGGAATGAAGGCGTTATCGACAGGATAGTTCTCTTTGATGCTAATCAGGCCGAGGCGATAAACCAACGGTGGTTCGGAATAGCGACAAAGGAAACTCATTCCATAAAAGGTGTTCCGATTGCGTCACAGCTGTATGCTTTCGAGAACTGCGAAGGCGATTACATCCTGCAAATGGATAGTGATGTAATGATAGGTCGCTCCGATTACGGTCATTCGTTCATGAATGATATGTTAAACGAACTGGAATCAAACGAAAAAGTCATTTCAGTCGGGTTCAACATACCGGTTTCCCAAAGCAATCCGTATTTTGGTTTTGAAGAAGGTGGCTTTGTGCCAGAAGTAAGAATGGGTTTATTTGATAAGAAGCGAATGTTCGGCTTACGCCCTTACCCTAATAGTACAGACGAAAACGGCAAATTGAGGCTAACCTGGTATAGGTCCATGGAGCAGTATCAAAAGCAAACGGGATATTGTTCCATTCGTGGTGGGGACAAGAGAAGCTTCTACATTCATCCCCAAAACTACAGGAAAACAAAGCCCTATAGCTGGATGAATATACTGGACAGGATTGAGCAGGGTTATATTCTGGACAAACAGATAAATCACTTTGATTGCGAGGGATCCTTCTTTGATTGGAGTTTCCCCAAACGCAATGAGAAAATGGTTGTTCTCTCTTGTCTTAGGAATGTTTCTATCGAGAGGTTCCTTCGTTTTTGGTGCTCGTTAATGAGCCAGCGTTTTCAGGATTTTTGCATTATTCTTTATGATGACTGTTCCGACAATGGGATTCAGTATTTTATCGACTACTTGATTAAACCTTATTCAGACAGAATAACCTTCATAAAGGGACGTACTAGGCTAGAGAAACTGCAATGCGAGTACATCGCGCTACACAACTACTGCAATAATCCTGATTCCATAATTGTCATGATAGATGCAGATGATGCCTTGATTGGGAAAGACGCCCTATATGATGTTTACAAGAAATATGCCATGTGGGGCGTGGATACAACCTGTGGTCGAGTCCACCAGACTTACAGAATCCAGCCTCATTACCGTTATCCCGTAGACTTTATGGATCCGCGAAAGTATGGGGGCAATGTATGGCAGCATTTGAAGACGTTCAGGAAATACCTCTTTGATTCAATTCCTTTATCGTACTTTATGTATAACAATGGCGAAACTAAGTTTTCGCAGCGAAAATGGTTTGAGAAATGTGACGACTATGCGATTATGGTACCCATCGTAGAGATGAGCGAATCCCCATATCAGATGGACTTCATAAACTACTATTACGAAAGGGATTACGAGAATAGGGATGCGAATAGAGATATAAAGGAACGCTGCATCAAGGAAATACTTAGAAAGGATAAGCTTTCGCCTCAAAACGTATACAAGAAGCGTAAGACATTTTTCCCGCAGATGGACAAAATTGAAATAGACATCACCTTTGATTGCAACTTGAAATGCAAGGGATGCAACAGGTCTTGCGGGAAGGCTCCATCAAGGGAACGCATGGGTCTTCAGGATATCAAGAGATTTGTCGAAGAAAGTATACGACTCAATATCAAATGGAAATTGATAAACATTCTTGGTGGAGAGCCGACGCTGCACCCCCAACTCAAGGATATTCTAGGAATTTTGCAGACGGAATACGCCGATGCGTTCAATAACGATGTTGTCATCCAAGTCGTATCAAACCGTTATACAGTACAGTCTCGAAATATCTGTGAGGAGATTAAGTCCTTTAAGAATGTTCGTATAGATTATGAATCTTCAAAAGATGACAATGAAATCGGATATTTCACCCCGTTTGCCGATGCCCCTATTGACGATCCTAATTTCAAGGACGAGGATTACCAGAAGGCATGTTGGGTCGCGTCGTATTGTGGAATAGGATTGAATAAGAACGGATATTATGGTTGTTCCGTTTGTGGAGGAATTTCGAGAGTCTTAGGTGATGGAGAGGGCGTGAAATCGCTTGCAGAATTGACAGAATCCGTTATAAAGGAGCACTTCGAAAAATACTGCAGGTTATGCGGAAATTTCAAGCATTATTCCAATTCTCATGGCGATTTTCTACCTCGCTGTGAAAAGGATTCGTTTAGAGAAATAATTTCTCCTACATGGGAACGCCTGTACAAGGAGTATAACCGTCAAGAAAAATCATAAAATAGATTCATCCGAACGAAGATTCGGTCAAATTTAATGTCTCGTATACTTCCTCACTCTCTGGCCGGGCTGGGCTCTTGCTCCGTCCGGCTTGTAGTACTTGAGCGGGGCTTGCTTGCGGTCACTGGAGTGCGCATTTGTTTGGGGAGCGCGGCGTTTCACAATCGCCGAAGCGGCACCGCTTCCTTTGCCGAGTTGCCATTTTTCGAGGGAGTCTAGGCCGTCGTTTCCGAGCACGGCGAGGTCATAGGCGATAACCTTTGCGGCACCCGTGGCGTATGCGGTATCAAGTTGCGCCGAGAGTCTTGCGCTGTCGGCGAGTGCGTGCGAGTCGTCAGTGCGGAACAGTTCCATGTCCACCCAGAAATCGATGCTGTACTTTTTGCAGGCTTGCGCTACAGCGCGTTCGTAGTTGCCCACAGTTGCGGTTTCGGCGTGGAGTTTACCTGCATCGTTTGCGCCGATGCCGTCTTGTACGGCGATAATATCGGGCTTGAATCCTGCGGCAAAGAGCTTCTCGAAAAACGATTGCAACTTCTCGGGCGTTTCCAGATTCTGGTTGTAGAATGGGGCGGCCATGACTTTCCAGCCCTTCGCTTGTGCGGCTTCGGTGACCGGCTTCAAGAAATGTTCCGTGAGCATTTCCGGCGTTGCGTCGCTGCGCAGGCCGTCCCAATAGTAGCGCGCAATCTCTTGCGGAATGTAAACGCCTTCAATAACAGTCTCGCTTCCGTATAGTGAATAGATTTCTTCAAGGACTTTCAGGTTTCTTACTGTAAGCATGTCGAGCTGCTCGGCGGTCGGTGGCGTGTACCAGTTGTCGCCATTGTAGTAAAGCCCAAACCAAAGTTTGGTGCCAGCCGTTTTTGCAGCCTCGATGCTTTTCGGGAACAGCTGATTATTCTTGTATTGAGTATCCTGCAGAAAGTCCAGTTCCGAAGGGTAATACAAATGCGTCGCCTCGACAGTGGCGTATTGCAGCACGACTTGGTCCATGACGAGCGCGTGCAAGCGTTGGTGCATGTGTGTAATGGAATCCTGCGACTGGTACGCGGTCGTCCATCCTGCATCGAATACGCCCGCGATTTCCGTGGCATGAGCGGCACCGACAAAAGGCCCAGCCGCAAGCGGAAACGCTCCGCACAGGAGCGCGGGTAGCATCAGTCGGAATATGTGCCACGAGATGGACATACCTGAAATATACACTTATTTCAGGCGAAAAGCACTATTCTAGTTTCGGCGGCGTTATTTTATAACCGCCATCACATCTTCCACAATCTGCTTGGGCGTGAGGCGGTTCCTTTCCATGAGTTCGCCGTAAGGCACCTTGTCGTAGAATTCCTTCTTAAGGCCTTTCACGAGCACGCGCATGTCGCTGCTGCCGTAGAAGCGGGCGATTTTTTCGCCGAAGCCTCCATCAACTACGCCATTTTCGAGCGTCACGACAACCTGGTGGTCGGTGCGCAGCCCATCCAGCACTTCGCAGTCGATGCCCGTGGCAAATCGCGGGTTGACGATGGTGGCGTTGATTCCCTGCTTGGCAAGTTCCGCTGCGGCTTCTTCGGCGAGGGCGTAGTAGCTGCCGAGACCGATGAGTGCGACCTTGCTTCCGCGCTTGTCAACCTTGAATGTGTTGAGTTTGGAGTAATCCTTGTCGAATTTTACGCTACGGTGCGCGACCCCATTCGGGATGCGGATGGCCATGGGGTGTTCTGTCTGGTCAATGGCGTAATCCATCATGGCGATTGCTTCTTCTACGCAGGTGGGGCAAAGGTACACCAGGTTCGGGATGTTGCTCATCATCGCGATGTCGAAAATGCAGAGGTGTGTGGTGTCGTTCATGCCGTCGGCGCCGGACATGGTAATGAGCAGTGTGGCCGGGTTGTTGTTCGCGCACAGGTCCTGCGAGAGCTGGTCATAGGTGCGCTGGATAAACGTGCTGTGCGTGCTGTACACGGGCTTTGCGCCGCCTTTGGCAAGTCCGGAGGCGAGTGCGACTGCGTGCTCTTCGGCGATGCCCACGTCAATGAACTGCTTGCCCGCCGCTTTGCGCTGCTCGGCAAAGAACCCGATGCCTGCGGGCACTGCGGAATGAATCACGACAACCTTCGGGTCGGCCTTGATTTTCTTCATCAGGTATTCGCCAAGGATTGCGCCGTAAGATTCGCCGTTACCCCAGTTGATAACGCCGGTCGGGATGTCAAAGGGGGCTGCCCAGTGGAAACCTTCCTTCGCGTTTTCGGCGAAGCTGTAGCCCTTGCCCTTGAGCGTGTGGATGTGCACGACCACGGGTTTCGTGGAATCTTTCACTTGCTTGAATGCCTCGATAAGCGATTCGATGTCGTTACCTTGTTCTACATACAGGTAGTCAAAGCCGAGGCTCTTGAAGTAATTGTTTTCGCTCTTGCCCTGCGTGGCTCGGAGTTCCGCGAGGCTCCCGTAAAGCCCGCCGTGGTTTTCGGCGATGGACATTTCGTTGTCGTTTACCACCACGATAAAGTTCGTCGCGTATTCGCCGGCGTTGTCGAGGCCTTCGAATGCTTCGCCCCCGCTCAGGGAACCGTCACCGATTACTGCAATCACGTTGCCCTTTTCGCCCTTGATATCGCGGGCGGTTGCAAGCCCGAGAGCCAAACTCACCGAAGTTGAAGTGTGGCCAATCATAAAGTGGTCATGTTCGCTTTCGCAGGGTTCGGTATAGCCGGTAACGCTCCAGTACTTTTCCGGATTCAGGAACGCTTCGGCGCGGCCTGTCAAAATCTTGTGGGTGTAGCTCTGGTGGCTAACATCGTAGACAATCTTGTCTTTGGGCGATTCAAAAACGTAATGCAAGGCGATGGTTGCTTCTACAATGCCGAGGTTCGGCGCCAAGTGCCCGCCGCAATGTGAAATCTTGTTGATGAGGGCTGTGCGGATTTCTGCCGCGAGTGCCTTGAGGCTTTCTGTGTCCATCTTTTTCACATCTGCAGGGGATGCAATCTTTTCCATCAGCATAAAGGACCGTCCTTGAAACTTAGGCGTTCAATACAAAATACAAAAAAAGCTACAAAACTAAAGATCCCCGCCTTCTCCCCAAAGAGGATAACTCTACTATGGCAACGAATTGCATCGCAATTCTAGTTGCCAAGTATCGTATAGCGGGGACGACAAATGGGGCGCGGCGGGGACGACAAATGTGGGGCGACGCTTATTGCCGTGGATCCTATCGGTCGCCTTACGGCTCCCTCCAAGATGACTGCTCAAAGGCACGAAGTGCCGTGCTCACACCTCAGAGCGCAGCGACCCCAAAGCGCGAAGCGCGACCTCATTAGTACCTATAGTGATCCGCCTTGTACGGGCCTTCCACGGGCACGCCGATGTAGTCGGCCTGGGCCTTGGTGAGGGTCGTCAGGTGAACGCCGAGTTTTTCCAAGTGGAGGCGTGCGACCTTTTCGTCGAGGATTTTCGGGAGCGTATAGACGACGCCGCTTTCGTACTTGATGCCGGCGACAGTCTGCTTGCCCTGTGCATTGAGCCAGAGGTCAATCTGCGCGATGGTCTGGTTTGTGAAGGAGGCGCTCATCACGAAGCTCGGGTGACCGGTGGCGCAGCCGAGGTTCAGCAGGCGGCCTTCGGCGAGCACGAGGATGCTGTGGCCGTCGGGGAAAATCCATTCGTCGTACTGCGGCTTGATTTCGTTCCTCTTGATGCCCGGAATCTTCTTGAGGCCGGCCATGTCGATTTCGTTGTCGAAGTGGCCGATGTTACCGACGATGGCGCGGTACTTCATCTTTTCCATCTGGGCGGCGCTGATGATGCCGGTGTTGCCGGTGGTGGTCACGAAGATGTCGGCGTAGCTAACGACTTCGTCGAGAGTCTTGACTTCGTAGCCTTCCATGGCGGCCTGGAGTGCGCAAATCGGGTCGATTTCGGTGATGATCACGCGGGCGCCCTGACCGCGCAGCGACTGTGCACAGCCCTTACCCACGTCGCCGTAGCCGCACACTACGGCAATCTTGCCTGCCATCATCACGTCGGTGGCGCGGTTGATGCCGTCGATGAGGGAGTGGCGGCAGCCGTAGAGGTTGTCGAACTTGGATTTGGTCACGGAATCGTTCACGTTGATTGCCGGGAACTTGAGGCGGCCAGCCTGGGCCATCTGGTACAGGCGATGCACGCCGGTAGTGGTTTCTTCG
>Ga0247608_10003732_pt1 | contig 17544 bp, 9 predicted proteins | sample 176DNAGHGlowgp2_FD_193490 | JGI IMG/M metagenome (GOLD analysis project Ga0247608, IMG submission 193490) | Sheep rumen microbial communities from Palmerston North, Manawatu-Wanganui, New Zealand - 1766 DNA GHGlow gp2 | ecosystem: Host-associated > Mammals > Digestive system > Stomach > Rumen ... | reverse complement strand
GCTCAGCTGAAGAAGGCTCTTGCTGACTGCGAGAACAAGCCAGTAGTTGAGGCTAAGGCTGCTAACCTCCAGCCATCAGTTATCTTCCGTCAGGGTAAGTCAGTTATCGACAAGGCTCAGGAGGCTAACGTTGAGATGATTGCTAAGTACATGAAGAACAACAAGGACGCTAAGGTTAAGATCTCTGGCTACGCTTCACCAGAAGGAAATGCAGAGCTCAACCAGAAGCTCTCTGAGCAGCGTGCTGAGGCAGTTAAGAACATGCTCGTTAAGAAGTATAAGATTGCTGCTGACCGCCTCACAACTGAGGGTCTCGGCGCTACAGACAAGCTCTTCGACGAGGTTGAGTTCAACCGTGTTGCTATCTTCAACGACACTACTAAGTAATTCGACTCTTAGAGAATAACTTAAAAACAAAATAACAAAGCCCCTTGGAGGATTCTCCGAGGGGTTTTTTAGTTGCCTTTACACAGGGACATAGACTCTGTAGGCACAACGTCATAGAGACCATAGAAACCACAGAATCCCAAGCTACCTTAGGAACGATAGATGCTATTGATGGTATTGATGGTATTAGATACCATAGAGAGGCATTAGATGCCACAGGGAGGATATAATACCAACAGGAGCGCAGCAGACCATGCACAGACTATCAAAAGAGCAAAGAGTAGATTAAGGGTTAAGGGTTAAAGGTTAGAGGTTAGGGGTTAGGGGTTAAGGGTTAAAGGTTAGGGATTAGAGGTTAGAGGTTAAAGGTTAGGGATTAGGGCAAAGAAAAAGCCTTGCAAGAAAAACTTGCAAGGCTTTGCTATTGTTGTTGCTAGGAGGCTGGATTTCCAGAGAATACTATAAGCTCTATGGATTCTAGCCTATCCCAGTATCTTCTTAGTCGATAACTACTGGCTTGTACTTTGGTACGAGGAGTTTCATAACGCTCCAACCGATAAGGTAAGCAACAGCGCAGATGCAGAATACTATCATGTAGCCAGCAGGCTTACCCTCAAATCCCATGAACTGGAATGCTGAGCCCTGACCCTCTGCATAAGTGAAGAGCATACCTGAGCCCTTGTTGATGAGGAATGAGCCGCAACCGCCAGCCATAGCACCGATACCAGTGATGGTAGCAACAGCACTCTTAGGGAACATATCGCCTGTGGTAGAGAAGATGTTAGCAGACCAAGCCTGGTGTCCTGCACCTACAAGACCGATGATGATTGCTGGCCACCATGCGCTGTACTGACCCATTGGCTGAGCAAAGAGTGCGAGCACTGGGAAGAAAGCGAAGATAAGCATAGCAAGCATACGTCCCTGATATGGGTTCATACCCTTCTTCTCCACAAAGAGCTTTGGCAGATAGCCACCAAACATAGACAGGATGGTAACGATAGCATAGAGGGTGAAGATAAGTGCTATACCCATATTAGAAGATGCTTCGTAGCCATACTGATCCTGGAAGTAAGCAGGAGCCCAGAAGAGGAAGAACCACCATACGCCGTCAGTCATAAACTTACCGAAAGCGAAAGACCATGTCTGCTTGTAAGCAAATGCCTTAGCGAAGCTCAACTGCTTCTCCTCAACCTCTACAGACTCAGCCTTCTCATTCTCGTCATCCTGGTTCATGTAGCGAAGCTCAGCCTCGTTCACAAACTTAGACTCAGATGGTTTGTCATATACGAAAATCCAGATGCCAGCCCAAACGAAGCCCAAGAGACCGATGATGATGAATGCCATCTCCCATCCGAGAGCCTTAGCAAGCAGAGGAATTGTAGCAGGAGCAGCAAGCGCGCCTACTGAGGCACCAGAGTTGAATATAGATGTAGCGAAGGCACGGTCCTTCTTTGGGAAATACTCTGCAGTCACCTTGATGGCAGCAGGGAAGTTACCAGCCTCACCCAGTCCGAGAATCATACGGCAAGCAAGGAAGAGGTACACGCTAAGCATAGCCACATTACTTGCAAGAGCAGAACCAGCCTCCACAGCACGCAGCTGCTCGAGGTTCTCCAGTCCGAATGCAGTCATTGTAGCCCATCCGCATCCAGCGTGGAGCACAGCACCCAGAGACCATACCACGATAGCGATAAGGTAACCCTTCTTGGTACCCATCCAGTCAACGAACTTTCCCGCGAAAAGGCAGAAGATAGCATAGAATACAGAGAACGCACCAGTGATTGTACCGTAATCACTATCAGTCCAATGGAACTCAGGAGCAATAAACTCCTTCCAAGTCAGTGACAGAACCTGACGGTCCATGTAGTTCACTGTAGTTGCGAAGAAAAGCATCGCACACATGACCCAACGCCAGTTGGTCATTTTGTTAGTTGTTACAGAACTCATTTTTTAGATTTTAATTATGTTTTGTTTAGATTTATTTTCTATACATTTCTTCTGCCTAAGGCAGTTATGCAAAGGTACGAAAAAAGTTCAATAGTCCAAAAAGTTCAAGGGTTGAAAGTTGAAAGTTTTCTCCTTTTTAACTTTTTTAACTCTCTACACTTTTACTTTTAACTCTTTTGGAATAAGTAACTTCATCACAATCCATCCTACGAGGTATGCCACAGAGCATATACTGAAGATTATCATATATGCAGCCTGCTTACCAGAATAAGACATGAAAGTAAACATATCACCCATATCCTCGGCATAAGACAGCAGCACTCCCGACCCCATAAGTATGAGGTAAGAACCTATACCGCCAGCACAACCGCCGATACCCGTCACCGTAGCCACTACGCTGCGAGGAAACAGGTCGCCAACCATCGAGAATATGTTAGCCGACCAGCTCTGGTGCGACGCTCCCAGCACTCCTATGACAAACACCAGCAGCCAAGGCGACATATCGCCCAGAGGCTGTGCCATAAAACCTATCAGCTGTATGCAGGCAAACTGGAACATTGCCTTCATTCTTGCATTATACGGCTGGTGTCCCAAGCGCTCCACAAAGTACGTAGGCATATATCCTCCAGCGATGCTCAACATAGTAATAAGGTACAAGACAAATATCAATGCCATACCCATATTTGAGTCTGAGGAGTAGCCATAACGGTCGGAGAGGTATGCTGGAGTCCAGAACAGGAAGAACCACCACACTCCGTCAGTCATAAACTTGCCAAAGATAAACGCCCACGTCTGTCTGTATGTAAGACATTTCAGTATGCTCATCTTTGGTCCCTCGTCCACCTTACGCTGACTGGTCAGCATCTCTTCTTCATCCTGATATATGTATGCAAACTCCGCCTGATTCACCCTTCTGTTCAACTGTGGTTTCTTATACAACAGCAACCACACTATCATCCAGATGTATCCCAGCGAACCCACCACTATGAATGCCATCTCCCATCCGAAGTGGCTCGCCAGTGTAGGTATGGTAAGCGGAGCAAACAGCGCTCCTGCCGATGCACCATTATTGAATATCGCCGTAGCGAAACCTCTGTCCTTCTTAGGGAAATAATCTACCGTAGCCTTGATGGCAGCAGGGAAGTTTCCTGCCTGTCCCAACGCTAACACCAGTCGGCATCCCATAAACAGGTATACGCTCAGTGTCGTTATCGGCAGCATGGTCATTGCTGTATCGTGCAACGTCTCCCTCGCACCGTCAAAGCTCACCAGCCATTCGCCCGTAAGCATTCCGCATGTTGCTATACCGCAAAAGGCATGCATCAAGGCGCCAAAACTCCATATTGCTATAGCCCATGTGTAACCCGACTTCACACCTATCCAGTCAACAAACTTACCTGCTACCAGCATACACACAGCATAGGTGATGGAGAAGAAAGCCGTAATCTCGCCGTAGTCAGCATCGTCCCATGCAAACTGTGGTGCAATGAAGTCCTTCCATGTCAGCGACAGCACCTGACGATCCATGTAGTTGATCATCGTTGCCACGCATAACATAGCACACACCACCCATCGGTAGTTGGTTGACTGTATGGTCTTAATTGGCATGAGGGTTCAAAAAGTTCAAACGCGCTAAAACGCTGGTTCAAGGGTTCAAGAGTAGTTCTACGGGACAATGGTCAGAGCCCGTTATCTGTGTATGTATTGTAGCCGAACTTACTTTCGGCATCAGTCTTTCTGATACTACGAAGTAGTCTATACGCCAGCCCACATTCTTCTCACGGGCATGGAAACGGTATGACCACCATGAGAACACCTGTTCGTCTGGGTGTAGCGTACGGAAGGTGTCCTTAAATCCTGACTTCAGCAGGTTAGTAAATTTTCCTCTCTCTTCGTCGGTGAAACCAGGGTTTTTATGATTTGTCTTAGGATTCTTCAGGTCTATCTCCTCATGAGCCACGTTCAGGTCGCCACAGAAAATCACTGGTTTCATCGCGTCCAGTCGTTTTATGTAGCTCAGGAAAGCATCCTCCCAGTCCATACGGTAGTCCAGACGCTTCAGTCCGTCCTGGGCATTAGGCACATAAACGGTGATGAAATAGAAATCGTCGTACTCCAACGTTATCACCCTACCCTCGTGCTCGTGAACGTCATATTCATTGCCTATCAGCCATGTCATTCCGTAGTTCACGCTCTTGGGGTGGTGCTTGGTGTATATCGCCGTACCCGAATAGCCCTTCTTCTCAGCATAGTTCCAGTACGATTCATAGCCTAAGAACTCCAAGTCCAACTGTCCAGCCTGCATCTTTGTCTCTTGCAGACAGAAGAAGTCGGCATCCAGTTCAAGGAATCTGTCCTCAAACCCCTTGCCCACGCAGGCTCTCAATCCGTTTACGTTCCAAGAAATAAATTTCATAACTGTGAACTGTGAACTATGAACTGTGAACTATGAACTGTGAACTGTACTAATACTGCACCTGTATCATGCCTTTTACTATACAAGCCTGACGATAGCCCAGTTTTCTCACCCTTGAGAGGTAAGCCTGTGCCTCAGCCTGACTCTTGTAGTTGCCCATGCGGCATTTCCATGAGGGCGAATAGAAGTGGGTGTAGATAGGCTGGTCAGGGAAGTTTGCCTTCATCACTGCTCCTGCTGTCTCAGCACGCTGACGGTCGGCACGTGAGTTGCCTCCAGAGTACACCTGCACCCTGTATCCCTGCATCTTATAGCTGCGACGCATCACCTTCTTACGGGTGTCTATCGGTGTGGTCAGGTCTTCCTCGCCATTCTCGCCTATGATGATAGGCATTCTTCGTGCTGAGTCGGGCTTTTGCTCCTCCTGAGCCTCCTCGTCTGGTTGCTGCTGTTGTGGCTGAGTGGCAGGCTGTTCCTGCTGTTTGCCGTTCACCAGCTGGTCTATCTCAGCCGACTGCACCACCGTCACCTTGCCTTCGCCAGGCACGTCCTTGCGCAGTTCATTCAAAAAAGTCTGACCATTGGCAGCACACGCCACCAATGTCAGACATACTATTGTTATAAGTTTTTTCATTTTCCTTAGTTAGTTCCACGCCTCAATAATGCCGTTGAAATCGGCAGCCTTCAGCGATGCACCGCCTATCAGTCCACCGTCAATATCAGGCTTATCGAAGAGCTCAGGCGCATTGCTTGCCTTACATGAACCTCCGTAGAGTATGGTGGTGTCCTCAGCCACAGCCTTGCCGTAGCGTTCCTCCACACATGAGCGGATGTAGGCATGTATCTCCTCAGCCTGTTCTGCTGTAGCTGTCTTACCTGTTCCTATAGCCCAGATTGGCTCGTAGGCTATCACGATATTCTTAAACTGCTCAGCGTCGAGGTTGAACACACTCTCTTCCAGTTCCTTCTTCACCACGGCGTTCTGCTTGTTAGCCTCGCGCTCCTCGAGTGATTCGCCTATGCAGTAGAGCACCTTCAGTCCGTTAGCCAGAGCCAGCTGCACCTTCTCCTTCAGTATCTCGCCGTTCTCGCTGTAATACTGGCGACGCTCAGAGTGACCCAGTATCACGTATTCTGCACCTGTTGACTTCACCATCTCTGCGCTCACCTCACCAGTGTATGCACCGCTTGCCTTGTCGGCACAGTTCTCTGCGCCCAGCTTTATTGGTGAACCTTTCAGTATCTCAGCCACTGTTGCCAGATGAATGAATGGTGTGCAGATGATAACCTCACAATTAGGGTTCTTTACGGTTGTTGTGAGTTCCTTAGCCAGTGCTACGCCCTCCTGCAGGTTTTTGTTCATCTTCCAGTTACCTGCTACGATTTTCTTTCTCATAGTTTAGTTGTTTGATGTGTTAATGGTTTTGTTATAATAGTTTTGTTGAATATTCTTTATTCGTCCTTGAATATCTCGTCAGGCTTAGGCAGATTGTTGTGACTCCACTTGCCCATCACCTTACCGTTCTTCAGCAACATCAGTCCGGGGTTGCTGCGTATCATCGTCTTCAGCGTCGTCTCGTCCACGTTGCAGAAGGGGTATTCGGCTCCTGTCATGTCTATCCACTGCTCTATGCCGCGATGTCCGCTCGCCGTCAGGCAGTAGAATGATATGCCCTGTTCCTTAGCCCACTCATACAGACGGTCTATCTCGCCAAACTGCGCGTCGCTTGCCTGCTCCAGATGTGGTGATATGAGTAGCATGGTCAGTCCCTCATCGTTCAGTATTTGTTCTGTCATGTCATCGCCGCTTCGCATATCCTGTATCGCCAGGTCGCGTATCTCGGGTATGTAGCCCTCGCTCGTCTGCACCGTCTTTGAGTCTATGAACGTCCATGTTGAATCGGGGTAGTTCTCCAGCGTAAACTCCTGTTGCCTTCCGTCCTTCTCCAGTATGAAGGTGGTCTTGTATTCAGGTTGCGGAGCCCCGTCGGGTATGCTCATCTTCTCCCTTATGTCAGCACCCACGTGATAGGGTCTGAAGTCTATTATCGGCAGGAAGTAGAGCGAATATGCCGACACTGCTATTATGAATGCCACCGCCGTATAGTATGTTATCCACTGCCATCTCAGCGATATGAAGCGCTTTATCCTCAGTGGTTTCCATGCCAGCAGAGCAGCCAGTGCCAGCAGCACTATGTTCTTCACGAGCGTCTGTCCGTTGGTCAGCACTATCGCGTCGCCAAAGCATCCGCAGTCCTCCACTGGGTCGGCTATGTATATCCACACCGTCAGGCATGTCATCACCACCATCACTCCCAGCACTATCTTCGTCACCAGTCGTCTGCTTATGGCAAACAGCAACAGCACGCCCAACACAAACTCCATCGTCGATAGGGCTATCGCAATGCCCAGCAGCACCCAGTCGTCTATCATTCCGCCCATGCCCAGCGCCTCCAGGTAGTCTTGCAGCTTATATTGCGTGCCCAGAGGGTCAACCGCCTTCACGAAGCCAGACAGTAGGAAGGTGACGGAAAGAATCAGTCTTGCTATGAACAAAGCCACTCTCACTTGCTCTTCTCTGTCAGCTTTATCACTCCGAACACAGAGTAGTTGATGATGTCCATGTAGTTAGAGTCTATGCCCTCACTTACTATTGTGGCGCCGTTCTTGTCCTCTATCTCCTTGATGCGCTCCAGTTTGGTCAGTATCAGGTCGGTGTAGCTGCTCACCCTCATGTCGCGCCATGCCTCGCCGTAGTCATGGTTCTTCTTCAGCATCAGTTCCATGCACTTCTGGGCATACTCGTCATAGAGTGCCATCGCCTCGTCGTTGGTCATATCCACCTGGTCGGCATAGCCCTTAGCCAGCTGTATCAGTCCCACGATGCCGTAGTTTATCAGTGCCATGAACTCAGGCAGTATGCCCTCGCCCACCAGCGATTCGCCCTTCACCTCCAGCGTTCTTATGCGCTTAGCCTTGATGAATAGCTGGTCGGTCAGCGACGACGGTCTCAGCATCCTCCATGAAGGTTTGTAGTCATACAGTTTCTTCTGGAAGATGTCTCTGCACAGCGCCATCGCTGCCTTAAACTGTTCGTTTGTATTCTGTTTAGCCATGCCACTTATTGTTGTTCAAGCGACAAAGTTACAAATAAAAAACGAAATCAGCAAATTTTCTGATTTCTAATTACACTTAAACTGCTTTGGCGAGGTGCCCGTAAACTGTTTGAAGTTACGGAAGAAAGATGCCTGCGAGGTATATCCCGACTTGATAGAGAGTTCCAGAACAGGTATCTGCGGATTGTTTTTCATCAGTGTTATAGCGTGCTCTATACGGAGCCTGTTTACGTATTCATTAAACGACATTCCCTTGTCCAGGCGTATTGCTTTCGAGATATAGTCGCGGTTGGTAAGGAGCAGCCTTGCCAGGTCGCTCACTCTCAGGTCAGGCTGCAAGAAAGGCTTCTCCCTGCGCATCACCTCCTCTATCTCAGCCGATATCTGTCGTATCCTGTCAGCATTCACCTCAGTGGGTGGTGTCTCTGCAGCTTCTCGCATTATGTCAGTGTTATTACCATTGTCAGTCACCACCGTCTCAGCAGCCTCTTCCATCAGTTCGTGGATGGTGAAGTTCTGCATGTGACCTGCCCTCAGCAGCATAAACAGAATGATGGCGAACACCACACATGGAATGCTCACCAGTGCCAGAGAATCGACGAATGCCTCCTTGCCGATAACGTTTGCCAAGAAGCTAATTATCGACGTAATAACAAGGAAAATTATGATGATTTGGGTGTTTCTCAGCGTACGATTTTCGATGTCTGAGTAACAATTTTCCACGATTTCATCGAACTTTTTGACCTTCTTATAGCCCTTCAGCAACACTATCACCACCTGTATGGCAAAAATGAATTTTGCCACCATACGGGCTATAAAAATGAGATGTGGCCTATCGGCATCGTTCACAAAGGCATAACACCCTCCTATCATCATGCCGATGAGGAGCGACGGCATCAGGAGCGTCACCTGCCAGTGGTGGTTCCACTTCTCCTCAGTCACCTCCAGCAGGTAGAGGTAATACAGCGGAAACACCGCTAAATTCGCCATGCTGTACAGCGTCTCGGTGTATGGCAGTATCGCCTCCATGCTGTTGAAATAGGCAAAATGACCTGCATACAACACCGTAGTCACAACACTGAATACGAGCAGTCGCCACTTCGCCATGGAGCGTTGCTCGCGCCAGTCTATCCATAATCGGACTGACCAGAACAGGCATACCAGCATAGGCAGTGATGTGATAATGTAACGGATCATGCCACAAAGTTAACCTTTTCTTTTCGTTAGTGAGGTAGAAAAAGTGCACAAAACTGACATAAAGGTGCATTTTTTGTGAATTTGAGAGTTTATTTTGTGAAAATGCGAGTTTTTATATGCATTCTCCTCCTAACTTTGCACACACACATTGGCCTGATAATTCTTAATTCTTTAATCATAAAAACCACATTTTAATAATTAAAACCTAATGTTTATGAAAATCCTATCTAACCAAAAACGTGGCCTTTTGACGTTGGTGCTGATGTTCGCAACGTGTGCAACAATTATGGCAAAGGCAATTATCCCATTTGGTGTATTGGAACAAAAACCATGGGAAGCCAAGTTCTATTATGCTACTAACGCCAGTGGTGACACACCAGGCGATGAATGGTATACAGCCGACTTCGACGATTTCTCGTGGGGCACTATCACGGGTCCTATCGCTGGTGGCGGTCTGTCATACTACAACACTACCTGGGATCTTAACAACACTACCTACTGGGTGCGTTGTCATTTCAATCTCACAGCCGAGGACCTGACAAAGTTCCTCACATTCTACATTGCCAACGACGATACAGGCGAGGCATACGTCAATGGTGTACAGATACATAATGTGGCGAGTGCTGTCAACTACAGTGTCATCAGACTAAAAGATGAAGCAAAGGCAGCCCTGAAAGTAGGAGAAAACGTAATGGCTGTAAAGGTTAAGGACACCGGTGGCAACCGCTACATGGACTTCGGACTTTATGCTTCAGACTTCCAAGATGCAGTGAAGCGTGCAGACACACCGCTTACATTTACCAACGATGAGAACAATCCTTGGTTCGTAGAGCGTGAAAACATCATACGCCGCGACAATGGCAAGAGTTACTATGCTTCGTGGCTTACTGCGACCTTCACCTCTGCCTATCGCACACAGTTGTCATTCGACTGGCACTATGATTACCAGACTCCCGGCCAACTGTATATCGATGGCGTGCTGGCTGAGAACTGCGGAACTGGTCACACATACTACTACTTTGGCAGCCGCCATTTCATTATTGAGCCAGGTGAGCATGTGATTGCTTTCCGCGATACCGTGGCAGGGCGTGACAGCAGAAAGTATTTCGAGATAAAGAACCTAAAACTGAAGGAACTGCGTCCGCTTGAGACGGGAGTGCTCACTGACAAGTCCATGCCGATTACGTTCACTAACGACGACCCCATATCTCCATGGACGATAGAGGACGGATATATACTGTGGAACAGCTGGTGCAATGCCAACAGATCTGCAAAAATATCAACCACGTTTACCGTTGACAAGACCTCCAAGGTGCAGTTTGACTACGAGGCTTACAAAACCAACAACAATGATTACGGAGATTATCAAAGGCTAAATATCTACCTTAATGGTATAAAGCTTAACGAATATTACAACGTACGTGACTATGCCACATGGTCAAGTGCATTGGAGCCAGGTGAATACACATTGGAGATAGAAAACACCATAGCCAACCGCAGTGACTGGTACTATGCACGAATCAAGAACTTCGAGGTGAGCAACAGCTGGGTGAACGTGGAGCTTGCAACGCCTGGAACTTTGGGCTACGAGGTACTCTACAGCCCTGGCATCGACGTGCTTAGCGACGTGGAGTTCCTGAAGGTAAAGGGCAAGATGAACGACCAGGACTGGACGGACATAAAGAACATGGTCAACCTCAAGGCACTTGACCTCAGCGAGGCAATTATCACTACTGTGCCCGACAAAGCATTTGACGGCAAGTCGCTGCTCAGCAGCGTCATCCTTCCGGAGGGTATCACCTCTATCGGAGAGTATGCTTTCCGTGGAACCACTATCCGCCGCATCAACATACCGTCAACGGTTAGCATAATAAAGCAGCGCGCTTTCCAGTCAACACCGCTGATGTACTGCACGTTTGCCGAGGGCTCACAGCTGAAGACCATAGAACAGTATGCATTTGCATCATGCAAACTGTTGCAGGAGATAGCACTGCCGGCACAGTTGGAGACGATAGGTCTGGCGACATTTGAATATTGCGAAATGCTAAAGACTGTCACCATGGGAGATGCTGTCACCTATATAGAGGGATGGACATTCCATGGAGCCAACAAGATGGAGTCAATACGCTTCTCTGATGCACTTGAGGAAATCCGCCCGTACATGTGCCGTGAAAACCATGCCTTGGCACAGGTTCACCTGCCGGCAAACCTCAAGAAAATCCACGAGTTGGCATTCTATGACACCCCATTGCTGACCGAGATAGAGTTCCCCGCATCAGTAGAACTGATAGCAAGGGAGTCGTTCAGATACAGCGCTATCGAAAAAGTTGAGCTGCCTATCAACCTGCAGTGGCTTGGTGACTATGCCTTCAGCAACAACTCTAACCTGAAGGAGATAGAGATGCCGTCATTCGTAGATCCAGGCAACTATGCTCGTCCTTATTGGTATGGTGGCTACTGGACACAGGACAATCAGCCTTCAGGCTATCTCAGGAACTTCTCAGACTGTCCAAACATAGAGAAGGTAACGATGCGCTCGGCTACGCCTCCTGCAATTAATGTGGATCCTTTCCAGAACAGCCGCGACAAGAGCGTCATCACGCTGGTTGTTCCTTCATTTGCAGTGGTGAACTATAAGCTCGACACCTACTGGAAGGCATTCGGCAGCATCATAGAGGGTGACGACGTGGACTACTGGAAGATTACCTCACCACTGATGCTCACCAACAACCGCCGCATGCAGGGTACTCCTGACGTTGACCTCTACTACAATGGTCAGCTCACAGTGGGCGGCGCAGCTCCTATGACAATGGATAAGTTCAACATGTTCTTCAGCGAAGACAACCCAGGTCGTCTGCTCAACACCTGTGAGGACGTAAGTGCCAACGAGGTAACGACCAAGTTCTCTGTGGCTGCAAACAGGTGGTACTTCATCACTCCTATACATGACGTGAACATTGCCGACATTGACGTTTCTGAAGGTGCTTCATACGTATTCCGTTATTACGATGCAGAGAATCGTGCTGTCAATGGTGCTACTGGCAGTTGGAAGAATGTTGATACCAGTGTACTGAAGGGTGGACAGGGCTACATATTCCACTGCAACAAGGCGTGTGTCATCACATTCCCTGCTGATGCAGAGGGACAGACACAGCTCTTTACTACTTCAGACGTGACATGGAACCTCACTACCAATGAGTCAACGACTCCTGCTAACCGTTCATGGAACTATGTGGGCAACCCATATCCTTGCTACTATGACATCTACTACATGGACTTCACTGCTCCTATCACTATATGGAACGGTAGCACTTACAAGGCTTACTCTATTGCTGACGATGACCTCGTGTTGCGTCCTATGCAGTCATTCTTCGTACAGAAACCCGAGGCCGTGGATAAAATAGTCTTCAATAAGGAAGGCCGACAGCTTCTCTCTACCGTAGCTCCTCATACCACAAGCAACTCATTCACCTTGGGCGAGCAGTCTCGCAAGATATTCAACATACAGATTGCCGACAGCGAAAGTGAAAATGCAGCTGATGAGACTCGTGTAGTCTTGAACAACAATGCCAACATGGGTTACGAGTTGGAGTGTGACGCTTCTAAGTTTATGAGTCTTGACAACTCTGTGCCTCAGATATTCACTACTGACAGCGACGGAAATGCATACGCCATCAACGAGCGTCCTGCTCTGGACGGTAAGGTGACACTTGCATTCTATGCTGCTAAGGCTGGCGAATATACCATCAGCGCACAGCGTGCTGACGGCAAGGTACAGCTCATAGACAGTGAGGAAGGCAACACGGTAGATATTACAAATGAAAGCTACACATTTGGTGTTGACGCTTCAAGCGAGGCTAACATCACACGCTTTACATTAGTCTTCAGCGAGAAAGATGCTACTGGCACTGACGAGATAAAGGAAAACATTAACGTGAACGTTAACGGGGACACCTATGATCTCATGGGCAGAAAGACCAATGCTACACAACCTGGCATCTATGTACAGGGCAATGTGAAAGTCATTAAGTAACTTGAATAAACTTTTGTAAAGTTGTCTCACTAACAATTAACAACTATGCGAGGTTTTAAGTATATTCTCATATTGCTGGCATTATGCGTTAGCGCTGGTGTATGGGGGCAATACAACCCTGCTAATCCTGCGGAGCCCGGCGCGCCAGCGAAGCAATACACGCTGACACTGGCAGCCGACCCGTCGGGGGGAGGAACGTTCAACCTGAACGCTACTACCCAGCAGACGGAAGGCACCACATTTTGGGTTCAGGCTAATACGGCTTCAAACTTCACCTTCGTGAACTGGACTGATGAAGATGGCGACGAGATATCCAATGTCTATCGTTTTCAGTACACCATGCCGTCTCACGATGCGAAGCTTATTGCCCACTTCATATACACTCCCAGTGCTCCTGGTGAGCCCAGTGAGGCTATTATACCACCCAAGCCTGTATATGCCCCACTGTTTCTCACTGCACAGCCAGCGGCTGGCGGTAGTTTCAACATAGCCAGCGGAAATAACTACGAGGTAGGATCTGTAGTTAGCGTAAAGGCAAATGCAGCATCCAACTTCAAGTTTGTCAATTGGACTAAGGATGGGGTGGAGATTTCCACAGCTAATCCATTCGGTTACACTATGCTTGCAGGTGACGAGGCTAACCAGCTTGTGGCTAATTTCAGCTATGAGCCAGGCAGTCCCGTAGAGCCTACGGAGAGATTGTATCACAAGGTATTCCTTATAAGTAATCCTGCTGGCGGAGGCACGTTTAACGTGGCGAGTGGCAACGAATATGAACAGGGAACCAACCAGACTTTCCGTGCTTATAACAACACATGGTACACCTTCCGTTGCTGGACGTTGGATGACGAGGAAGTGTCAACAAACAGCGTATATACCTTCCCTATTCCTGAGAAGGACATAACACTCGTAGCTCACTTTGACTACAACTACAATCCAGGCAACCCCGCTGAGCCTTCTCCGTCAACTGACAAAGAACTGGCTCTTTACGGAATGACACAGAATGGTGTGCAGGGACAGACTATCAACTACCCTGTATATCTGGAGAACAGCGAGGAAGTTCCGGCAATTACCGTTGTGGTGAAATTCCCCGATGGGTTCAGTGTTCATACAGAAAACACTACTCTCTCTGAGCGTGCTGCAGGCAAGACACTCACTGTAACACCAGTACCTACCGAGGGCAATGCCTACCGTTTCGACATAACGGGAGGTACAGCCATTACGGATAATAACGGCAAGGTCTTCGATGTGCCCGTAACCATCAGTCCTACTGCTACGGTAGCCCAAGGCTACGAGGTGATACTGAGCAATGGCGCGCGCATCAACAACGATGAGACCAAGACTGTCATCAACTCTGCACGCAGAGGCTATATCTACGTTGAGGAACAGAGGGAGGACGGACTCTATGCATCGTTTACGTTTGACAAGTTGCAGAACCGTTTCCAGTTCAAGAACCAGTCATCTGACAAAGCTTTGGACTGGGTGTGGAACTTCGGCGACGGCACATCAAGCACAGAGCGCAATCCTATGCATACCTATGCTACGGAAGGCAGTTATGACGTTACTCTGACGGTGAATGGCGTCAGTGGCACTGATATGGCTATGATGACCGTGCTTGTGAATAACAAGAACACATGGCGCGTCAACGGTACACTGTTTCTCGATACAGAAACAAAGGGTGTGCGCTATTTCACTTCACCTTCATCGTTACTCGACTTCATGTCTGCTTCGCCCATCAACTCTGATGTGACGGTTATGGTGAAACAAGGCGAGACGTTCACCTGTCCAGTGACAAGTGATGTCATCAATCAACTGTCAACCATACATTCACAACTGGACGAAGGAGGATATATGCTGACACTCCAGCGTAACGGCGAGGGAACAGTGCCTACCATGAGTTTCGGCAACGATAGCGAGATGGTAAATACCGATGTGGTGAACATATTCGCTGCAATGGGAAAGAATCTCGTGATTGACAATGTAAACCTGAAACTATGTGGAGTGGTCTTCGACCCTACACAGCTTGAGGGTGTCAAGAGCCAGAGCATCAAGTCTGGAGAACAGACCACGGAGGTTGACTTCTCACCTGTCACTACCGGACTGACCTTCGAATGGACTGCAACAGATGCACCAGCGACCATAAGCGGGTACACAGCCAATGGTACAGGCAATATACCACAGATGACACTGCTGAGCAGCAGCACAGAGGATGTACACCTTATATATAATGTTGTGGGTAAGAAGGGCGACGAGATATTCTGCTCATTCACTCACACCATCAATATAAGTCCTGCCCTTGATGGAGACTTCACCAGTCTGACACCTGAAAAGGGTGCATCGATTGATGCCACTACCATAACACTACAGTGGAACGGAATATCTAATGCTGTGTATGATGTATATCTGTGGAACGCTGTTAACCAGAAGCCTTCTACACCAATGGCAACTGGTATAAGTGAGACTTCGTTTACATCAACCAACTTCTGTCAGAACCATAAGTCATATAAATGGCAGATAGTGGCACGCAACGCTACACAGCAGATAGTCAGCGATGAGATGAACTTCTCTGTGAATCTGCTGCCTAACCTGCATGTGACCACCATCACACTGCCAGCCGACCTTGAAGCAGGCACTAAGCCTGTTATCAAGTGGACGGTGCGCAATGACGGAGTGGGTGATACTGACGGACAGGCATGGACAGACCGCATATGGCTCGTGCCTGATATCTATGGCGGTACCAGTCAGAAGAACTGCATACTGCTTAAATCAGTTGTCAATGTGAAAGACCTGCCAAGCGGCGAAGAATACGAGGGAAGCGCTGAAATTGACCTCGAAGAATCGCAGTATGGTAATTATTATTTCCTTGTGGCTTCAGATATGAGCAGTGTGACAGACATTGACTGGGCTACGGCTGGCGGCTCTATCGTCAATCCTTATGAACCTGCTACTGCTGAATATGGCTATCTCATGGCTAATACAGAGGCTTCAGGCAACCTTGTAAGGGAGGATGGCGAGACATCAACTCGCAGTGACAACTTCTTCTACGTCAAAGCAACCATCGGTATGCCTCAGATGACGGAAGAGGAATGGAATATGCTGAAGGGTGCCTATCAGGAAATGGGCAATGGCGACGGGTGGACAAAGACATGGGACTTCGATGTCGAGAAGCGTACGGTGGAGTCACTGCCCGGAGTTTCAATACTTGGAGGGCACGTTGTAAGTATCAACCTTAGCAATAACGGACTGACTGGAGAGTTCCCATTCTCATTGCTTGCATTGCCAAATCTTGAGACCCTCAACCTGAGCGAGAATCAGCTGACTGGTGACATAGGCACTGGCATGACTCAGTTCCTTGCAGATAAGAGTGAGTTTACAAGCAAACTGACAGCTGTCAACATTGCCAACAACCAGCTGAGTGGCAATATAAGCACGTTTGCCCAGCCATTGACAGACCTCTCCACTCTGTATGCTTCAGACAACTGCCTGGCAGATGTAACACCTGCAATCAGCAGCAATGTTACTACACTGACATTGAAGAACCAGACCATAGATAGGGTGATAACAATTGATGTCAATAACCTTGATGCTGCTGTGGTATGGGCACAGATACCTACCGTTCTGCTCTACGACCATGCTACGCAGGGCTACGCAGAGAACATCAGACTGCTCTGCGAGGATACTGAGAGCGGGTGGAACCTGAAGCTGGATTGCACTCCTAACAGCATTCCCGTTTCAGAGGAAGACTTTGATGGTCCTAATGCTAAGGTTATGACAGCCACAGTGATTGATGACAGCGACCAGCCTACTGGCAGTGCCCTGAAAGCCCAGTTCCTGTTTGTATTGCCTAATCTGCATGTCAGTGCCATCACTCTGCCAGCCGACCTTGAAGCAGGCACTAAGCCTGTTATCAAGTGGACGGTGCGCAATGACGGTGCTGGCTCAACAGAGGACAAGGCCTGGAAGGATCGCGTATGGATAGTCTCTAATGTGACAGGCGGAACAGGTGAGACCGACTGCAGATTGCTTGCTGAGATCAACAATGTCAAGAGTCTGGCAAGTGGCGAGGAATACGAGGGAAGTGCCGAAATAGATCTTCTCGATGAAGAGCAGTATGGCGAATATTATTTCCTTGTGGCTTCAGATATGAGCAGTGTGACAGACATTGACTGGGCTACGGCTGGCGGCTCTATCGTCAATCCTTATGAACCTGCTACTGCTGAATATGGCTATCTCATGGCTAATACAGAGGCTTCAGGCAATAAAATCAAAGAACGCGGTGAGACAACGACTCGCAGCGACAACTTCTTCTACGTCAAGGCTAAGATAGATATGCCTCAGATGACGGAAGAGGAATGGAACATGCTGAAGGATGCCTATCAGGAAATGGGCAATGGCGACGGTTGGACAAAGACATGGGACTTCGATGTTGAAAGACGTACGGTGGAGTC
>Ga0247608_10003731_pt1 | contig 17545 bp, 17 predicted proteins | sample 176DNAGHGlowgp2_FD_193490 | JGI IMG/M metagenome (GOLD analysis project Ga0247608, IMG submission 193490) | Sheep rumen microbial communities from Palmerston North, Manawatu-Wanganui, New Zealand - 1766 DNA GHGlow gp2 | ecosystem: Host-associated > Mammals > Digestive system > Stomach > Rumen ... | reverse complement strand
GTTCGTTCTAAAGAAAACCTCGGTTTTGCCGGTGGCAATAACCTTGGCATCCAAGTTGCTCATGGCAAATACTTTTTTTTCATCAACAACGATACACTTCTCAGACCTCAGACCTCAGACCTCAGACTTCTCATCAATCGTCTGGAGTCTTCTCCAAAGATTGGTGCGGTTTGTCCTAAGATCCGGTTTGCCTGGGGCGACAATCCTATACAATTCGCGGGTTATACCCCACTCTCTAAGATTACGATGCGCAATCATGCCATTGGTTGTGGCGAATCAGACCATGGGCAATATGATACAGCACATCCTACCCCATACGCTCATGGTGCTGCTATGATGGTCAAACGGGAAGCCATTGCGAAGGCAGGATTGATGCCAGAATGCTACTTTTTATACTACGAAGAGTTAGATTGGTCTATGATGATGCGTCGTGCAGGCTATGACATCTGGTATGAGCCCACTGTGACGGTTTATCACAAAGAGAGTCAGACTACTGGCCAACAAAGCCCTTTACGTACATATTATATCACGCGCAATCGCTTGTTATTCGTCAAACGCAATAACCTAAACGTCTCTCGATACCTATCCTATCTCTATCTGATATGCATGGTTGCCTGTAGAGACCTTCTCAAATACATGCTTCAACGCCGCTTCGATTTAGCCAAGGCAGTCAGCAGAGGTATTTGTGATTTTATTAATTCTCAATTCTCAATTCTCAATTCTCAATTCTCAATTTGACAAGCATGGATTTCTGGACAATATTGACATACACCGACTTAATCATATTCATATTAGTAGCATTAACTGTGCTATACTTAGGTGTTTTTGCTTTTACATCTATGTTCGCACGTCACAATGAAACCCCCAAAGCCAAGAATCAGAATCGTTTCATTATTTTAATTCCATCCCATAAGAGTGGCAAAAGCGTAGAGTTGACGGTTAACTCTATTCTAGGTCAGACCTATCCCCAACGTTTGTTCGACGTCACGGTCATTGCTGATCATGAGGACGAGATTACTATGTTTCATTTGGCTCAAATGCCAGTTACTTTGTTAACGCCCAACTTTACAAAAAGTTCTAGGACTAAATCTCTTCAATTGGCTATTAACAACTTACCCCAGTTTAAAATATATGACGCAGTAATTATCTTAGATGCCGGCGATGTGGTAGAACCAGAATTTTTGGAACAAATGAATGATGCCTACGAATCAGCAGGCACAAAGGCCATCCAGGCTCATAAACTGTCATTTAATCGCGATACGGTGTCAGCCCGTCTCTCTGCTATTTTCGAAGAAATCAACAACTCCATCTTCCGTCGTGGTCATATCAGCATAGGTCTCTCAGCTGCTATGGCCAGTTCAGGTATGGTCTTCAATTTTGAATGGTTCAAACAACAGATACTTACTGCAAAAATCAATTGGGCTGATAAAGAATTAGAAGCTCTACTTCTCCGCCATCACATCTATGTAGACTATTTCGACAAGATTCTCGTTTATGGTGAAAAGGCACGTCAGGCAGAAGATTTCAATCGACAACATAGTAATTGGATCATCAAACAGTGGCGCGCAGTACTCCGTAATCTGCATTATCTTCCCAAGGCAATCATTCAGAAGCATTATGATTTGATTGACAAACTGTTCCAATGGATGCTATTGCCGCGAATGGTCATGATGGCTGTTATACTTTTCATGTGTATCATCATGCCATTTATCTATTTCACATTAGCCGTCAAGTGGTGGGCACTTTTTGCCATTGTGCTCTTTATTTTCGCTATGGCAACCCCTAACTACTTAGTAGACGAAAAATGGGATAGTACATTCTTCAAAATCCCTGTCGTGTTATTAAGTTCCATCCTGCATAAGTTCAAATGGGGCAGAAAAATCACTGAAGCTGTCAATCTTAAACAATAACTATCATAATGATCTGGCATATCATACATATCATCGACATACTCGTATGGCTGTTGTTAGCAGCCTCTACGCTCTATATTCTTTTCTTTGCATTGGTATCTACGCTTTGGAAGAAACGTGTTAATGAATTCACACAATTCTTGACAGGCCAAAAGTTGGCTATGCGCGAAAAAGAGTACTACAGCTTTTTAGTACTCTATCCTGCTTATAATGAGGATCGCGTCATCGTTCCCTCTGTCCGTACATTTTTAGGACAATATTACCCCTACCATGCTTTCCATGTCGCTGTCATTTCCGATCACATGAAGCCCGAAACCAATCAGGCTTTGAGCGAACTTCCCATCACCCTGTTGCAACCCGTATTTGAAAAAAGTAGCAAGGCCAAAGCTATGCAATATGCTATGGATCAGATTAAGGAAGACTACGATTATATCATTATCATGGATGCTGACAATGTGGTCAACTCTGATTTTCTTCAAAAGCTCAATGAATCCTGCGCCCATGGCTATCGAGCCATCCAGTGCCATCGTTGCGCTAAGAACAAGGATAATGACATTGCCGTACTTGATGGCGTCAGCGAAGAAATCAATAATACCATTTTCCGTAAAGCCCACAACCGTATTGGCTTATCGTCAGCTCTGATTGGCTCTGGTATGTGCTTCGATTTTCATCTATTTAAAGAGAATGTTTACAAACTTACTACTGCTGGTGAAGACCGCGAAATGGAAGCCCTATTACTCAAGCAAAAAGTCTATATTCATTACGAGCCAGACATCCATGTCTTTGACGAAAAAGTATCTAACAAAGATAATTTCCAAAAACAACGCCTTCGTTGGATGACGGCCCAGATACAAAGCCTGTTCAGTCTTTTGCCCTATATTCCACAAGCCATTAAGACAATGAATATCGACTTTATTGACAAAACCATACAACAGGCCCTGATTCCACGTTCCATGTTGGTCGTTGGTGCTTTTGGCATGTCCTTTGTCATAACAGTATTCTCTCTGTCTTTTGGTCTCTACTGGTATATCAAGTGGTGGTGTCTATTTCTCACTATCTGTATTACGCTTTATATAGCCACGCCCAAGCAATTACGCAGCCATTCTGTCTTTGGAAAAATTCTCGCTCTACCAAAATTGGTGTGGAAAATGGTTATGAACATTTTAAAGATTGATCGCAAAAATACAGACTTCATTCACACTCAACACGGATAGCCTATGAGTAATATTAAAATTTTTATTTGTGCACATAAAGAGGTTGAGCTTCCTCAACATCCTTATTTCCTGCCCATTCAAGCTGGTGCGGCTCTTCACGACCCTATTTCTAGCTATCAACCTGATAACGAAGGAGATAATATTTCCATCAAAAATCCGCATTTTTGCGAATTAACCTGCCATTACTGGGTATGGAAGAATCTAAAGAATGTGGATATTGTTGGACTCAACCATTACCGTCGCTATTTTGACTTTCAAAAGAAGTGGCCTCAATTCTCTGCAGACAGGCGATTTGTGAAAACAGCAGACTTTCTAAAGCAAGGATATATCTTCCCTGATATAGAGAAGATGCTTCAGAAGTACGACATCATTCTTCCTATAGCCCGCCATTGGCGTGTCAGCAATACGCAACAATATGCAAATTACCATATTGCCAAAGACTGGGAGATGCTTCGTCAAATTATCAAGGAACGTAGTCCTCAATATATATCAGCTTTCGAAAAGACGATGGACCACAGCAACAAATCTGTAGGTTACAATATGTTTATTACTCATTGGAAATATTTCGATGCCTATTCAGAATGGCTTTTCGACATTCTATTTGATGTTGAGCGCCGTGTGCCCCCTATCGACGATCCGATTCAAAGTCGTATCTATGGATATATGAGCGAAAGATTAATTAATGTATTCTGTGATATGTATAATCTACGGATTAAACATATCCCCCTTATCATGCCGCTTGATGATATCAAAACGGAAGTCAATATTGACAACTTCCATGCGACATTCCGCAGAATTAAGAATGACTTAATATACAATTTCAAAAAATAAAAATGTCTAAAGATTGGGATATAATAATTTCGAACAAAAGTAATCTGTTAAGTATTGATCTTGGTGAAGTTTGGCGATATCGCGACTTGCTAACCATGTATGTAAAACGTGATATTATCACGTTCTACAAACAAACTATCTTAGGGCCGCTTTGGTTTATCATACAGCCATTGTTCACCACCATCATGTTCATGTTTGTATTTGGTGGTATTGCTGGCATTTCTACAGATGGCATACCACAGGCCGTCTTCTACTTGGCCGGTCTTGTCTGTTGGAACTACTTTCAGGACTGTCTCAGCAAATGCTCCGATACCTTTAATGCAAACCAAGCCATTTTTGGGAAAGTGTATTTCCCAAGGTTGGTTGTTCCTTTATCGATCGTCATTTCCAACCTCATCAAGATGGCGATTCAATTTACGTTATTCTTATCTGTATACATCTATTACTTTACCACAGGTGTGGATTTCCATCTCAACGCAACCATCCTATTAGTTCCACTTTTGATTATGATGCTTGGATGCTTAGGGTTAGGCTTTGGCATGATTATCTCCTCGATGACAACCAAATACCGTGACTTACGATTTATGATAACTTTTGGTGTCCAGCTATGGATGTACGCCACACCTGTCATCTATCCTCTCTCGGTCATGAAAGAAACCTATCCCCAATATATATGGGTATTGGTAGCAAACCCATTGACCGCTATCCTTGAGACATTCAAATACGCTTTCACTGGTATTGGCGAGTTCAACTGGTTCTATATGGGCTATAGCTTTGCATTCACTGTTATTATTCTGATGCTGGGCATTGTGATTTTCAATCGCGTACAACGTAACTTCATGGATGTCATTTAATATTGGGAACTATGAGCAATACTGTTATAGAATTCAACAACGTAGGGAAACAATATATCCTTGGTACCATTGGTACTGGTACATTAAGTCAAGACTTGAATCGCTGGTGGGCAAGCATCCGAGGTAAGGAAGACCCCTATTTGAAGATTGGCGAAACCAACGACCGCACGCAAAAAGGTGATAGTCGTTTCGTTTGGGCTCTTCGCGACATCAGTTTCAAGGTGGAGCAAGGCGATGTTGTAGGTATCGTGGGCAAAAATGGTGCAGGCAAATCTACCCTGCTGAAGATTCTATCTCGTGTCACGTCCCCTACTACCGGAGACATCAAGATTAAAGGACGCATCGCTTCGTTGCTTGAAGTGGGAACAGGATTTCACCCTGAAATGACTGGTCGTGAAAACATTTATATGAATGGTTCCATTATGGGTATGACCAAAACTGAGATAAAAAGCAAATTTGACGAGATAGTTGACTTTGCTGGCGTTGCAAAATACGTGGATACACCTGTCAAGCGCTATTCCTCAGGCATGATGGTGCGCCTCGGTTTTGCCATAGCTGCACACTTGGAACCTGAGATACTTGTTGTTGATGAGGTTCTTGCTGTTGGTGATGCAGAATTCCAAAAGAAGGCCATTGGCAAAATGCAGGATGTCAGCAAAGGCGAAGGTCGCACTGTGCTTTTCGTTAGCCATAACATGGCTGCTGTTCGTAGTCTCTGTACGCGAGGTGTTATGTTAAAAAACGGCACAGTAGATTTTATAGGTAATATTCCTGATACACTCGACCATTACCTTAAGGATGATGATGGCAAACAAGACGAATTGATTGTCAATAATATCAAATGGAAAAAGAATACCATTGAGATTAGCAATATTGAGATAAACAATACTAAAGAGTCGTATTCTTTAATTAAGAATGGTCAAGAGTATCTTGATATTCTGATTGAAGGAACCTCTGAAGAAGATATGACCTATGATATCATGATGGTATTTAAGAGTAAAGAAGGTATTCCCTTTGCCACATATGCAAAAGGCCACTATATGGGTGACATTCAACATGCCTCTAAAGGTCATTTTTCTATACACAAGCATATTAAATTACCAGAAATCCTCACGAAAGGCATTATTAATGTCGACCTTTTCATCCACCATCCCATGGTAGAATACTATTTCAAAGCCCCCGGATGCTGTGTACTCGAATGTGAGGGATTCCAAAAGGGCTTTGGAAGAACGATGAATCAAGATAGTTGTGGTTTTATCGGATTAGAAGATTCTATTTCTACTGTGAAATGATTATACTTCTTACTGGATGCATTAATCCCAAAGGAATGGCCTTTACCACTCTCTCAAATCAAGAAGAGAGGAAAGCCCAGTATATAAATGCAATACAGTACTATCTATCTAACACGAGTTTCAAAATAGTTTTTTCAGAAAACTCCGGAACAGACCTCAGCAATCAATTTAAAGATGCTATTGAATCTGGTAGAATGGAATTTCTATCGTTTCATGGAAACCAGGACAAAATACGTGGCAAAGGATATGGTGAATGTGAGATTATCGAATATGCACTGGACAATTCCAAACTGATACAATCTTCAAAAGACCAGCGGATTGCTAAAATTACAGGCAGGCTCATTGTCAGAAACATAAAAGGAATTCTCAGATGGCACAAGCTCTTATTCTCTAAACAGACAGTATTCTGCACTATTAACTCTGACTTATCTTTTCCTGACAGTCGGTTAATAGTTGCTCCTGTCTCATTTTATAAGGCATTTCTTCATTCTAAAGAACTCATCAATGATTCTAAGGGCTACTATTTTGAACATGCCCTTTGTGAAACGCTAAAGAGAGATAATGACTATTCTTACTCTCCTTTTCTGTTTATGCCATGCATAGAGGGGGTTTCTGGTTCTACTGGAGAAATCTATTCTGGGAAAATGGGGGATTTTATCTTTAATCTCAGATATGTTAAATATACACTCTCCCTACAACACAAATTTAAAAAACTATATCGCAAATAACAACCTCGTGCCTTTCCTAAACTTACAATTTATAATTTATTGACTTCCACAAATACTTGAACACCAATCCTACAATAAATCCATGAGACAAGCCTCCTTCTCTCATTTTAGAATACTCAACACGAAATCGTTTATTATCCTTCCAAAGATGTCTGGTGAAATTATAGGCACAATAATCAAACTTAGGTAAATCCAGCGGAATATTATGCTGTAAAAAGAAATTCTTCCATCCTGCAAAAACTTTCAGTTCATCAAGAGAAGCCTGATACCCTATACCTCGGCTTACTGAATTTCGACGGGTAGTAACACAATACAATTGCCTATCATCTACAATAACCGTATTTGCATAAAACCCTACTAAATAGGAATACATGACATCATTTCTGATAGAAGTTTCTTCAAATCTAATCTGATTCTGCTCAATAATCTCTCGTTTTACCATTTTACACCAAGGTTCAGTAAAAAGATATCGCATAATCAATTCTCCCTTATTCTTGTCTTTATGATACTCTTCTATAAAACCATGTAAATGATCGACCCTATCACTTGGTTCATATGTCTCAGAATCAACACTATTAGCATTGAAATAGACAATATCAGCCTTACTGTCTAAATAATCGTTCAGGAAATCATCGAACCCCGCATTGAAGAAATCATCGGCATCCGCAAATAATATCCATTTACCATGTGCATGAGGCAAAGCACAATTCCTAGCATAACCGGCCCCTCGACTTTCCTTATTATATATCACATGATAATTCGTTCTTCCTTCAAGCGGGAAATTATTAAAGTCAACAATTTCTTCAGAACTATTATCATCTACGACGATAATTTCGAGATCATCACGACATGGGATAGAATCAAGTAACCGTTCCAATAAATTTGGAATATTCTTATGAGGTATGATAATAGTATAGTTCATTTTGACTTGCTGTTTTCTGCAAATATAGCAATTTTGGAGGGGATAGCAAAATATTCTATAATATTTTTTGTCTTTTTTTGTTTTTTATGTATTCTATCATAATAATCTATTGTTTAGCCGTTCATATTTTACAAAAATCAGACAAACTCGGATTCCTGATTGGAAGAAAAACTTCTTGAAATCATACCATCAAGAAAGATTCCCAATTTATCCAATACCCGCCATAATGAGGTTAATAGTTTATCAATCAACACACATATAAACAGGACAAACAAAGCCAACAACCCAATCATCACTATACATATTGCATCATTTCCCTCAGTCCTCATATAAACAGAATGAACAACTGGTTGTAGTATCAGATCCATAACAACAGGTTGATGATGAATGATATATATAGAAAATGCAGAAGCCGCAACATAGTTAATTGCAGGTGAATTAATATTAAAACGGGTAAAAGGGATAAAAAACATGACGGAACTGACAAGAAGGAATGGACTATAATAAGGGAAACTCCAATTCCAAACAAAATCAGATACCTTTGTTTTATAAAAAAACAAATACAGGACCATTAATACGACATTCAAAATGAAGAATCCTCCCCCAAAAAACCAATTTGAGAGTCCGGCGATTCTGTTTTGTTCGACTCTAATGGTATTACCAATAATGTAAATCAATATAAAGTTTGCTATATTCTTACCATCAATTAATGAAATATCACTTTGCATCATCCCCAAATAAACAGCTATGACTGCAAAAGCAAAGATATAATACATACGTTCCCTAAATGAAATATCTTTTAGACATTTGTTCAGCATTGGAGATATAAGATATAAACAGAGATAAGTCCTCACAAACCAATATGGCGTTTTTGATAAAATATGAAATGAATCCAGCATTGCCATTCCCCCCATACCCATTTGATAAACATACCATAAGCGCAAAGGAAGATAATATACTGCGACAACGCACAATAACTTAAAAAGTCCACGAAATGTTGGCTTTATTCCAAAATACCCACTTATCAAGACAAACAATATTACACCTATATGAATTGGTATCTGAACTGCCTTATAGATAGGATTAGAGTCTATAGGTTCTATGAAGAACAATATTAAATGATAAAAGACAATCATAAACATGGCCAAAAGTCTGACCAGTTCCAAAGAACTATTGCGAGAAGATACGCACGAACGAAGATTTGTCATTCTTATAAAAAACGTTTAATATATTTGCATATTACAAACAATGTCGACACACATCCCACTAGAGCCATTATGAAAAAAACACCAATAACAATGGCTATACGTTGTTTAAACCATTCACTTTGGTTTTTATATCGCCAAAACAAACGTTTGGCTAAATAGGATATTGACTGGTGTTCAATATATGCCTCATCGCAGCCAACAATATCTTGCCCACTATAAATTTTGCAAGCACTCCATGCTTGAATCGTATCTGACCAAAAGGGATGTTCGTTTGGTAATCCCAAAGGAAGGAAAAAAGTGGTACAATGATAGCTACTACCTAAAGAGATATAATCTTCTGCCAAACATGGCTGCCGACCTTGAAATCCTACTTTCAAGAAGCCGCAATCATCAAAATCCTTATCAGATATTTGTCTTTTCAAGACAGATGTCATTGCAGTTCTTATTTGTCCCATAGAGAGTCGGGGAACATAATCTGATACACAAACTAGCTCTGACATAGCATTTAACATGCCCAAACGACATGTAACCGTTCGGCCATATACTGGTAATGTACCATCTTCCATAATTTGCCTTTCAAGAAACTGCACGTAGCGCTGACATCTCTTCATTTCTAAATCCAAACATCTATCAATATCAATTCCATCTTTTTTTAACGTAATGAGTATATCTAATAACATTGGATGAATAACATAACTATTGTAATAGTTAATGAAAAAATCGTTTCCATCGCCATAAAAACCATCTCCGACATAAAAACCATAAATAAAACTATTAATTCCATTAAATAATCTATCTTCATCGCATTGGCCAGTCTTGTCATAGAGGAATGTTTCCATCATTGATGCAAATAAAAGCCAATTATTTCCAAATGGCTCTATACGCCTCAATCCCTTAAACTTCTCTATAATAGTATATCGAGTCTTTTCATCAAGGGAATTCCACACTTTATCACTTCTCAACAATCCCTGTGCAAAATATGCAGCATCCACCAATGGTTGAATTCCATCATCAAAATTAAAACAATCTGATGAATTAGAGTTAAATCCATTATGAATACCTTTGACAGATAAATTAATAAATTTATGTCGTAAAGAATCTTCATCGGTATTTGTTTCAAGATTAAGCCATCTTGAAATTCCACAAAAAGTACGTCCAAACGCCTCAAGGCAAACGTTCTCTTCATTCTGAAATGACGGCAATTTCCGGCGAAGAGAATCCTTCGCCAAATTATCGAGGACAGGATGAACGACTCTTACCATCTGATTGACCCAGAATTCCCTATCATTGTTTTGCCCGCAAATAGATATTGCAGGCAAGCACAACATCCAACATAACAGAAGGACATATGTAATCAAATGCTTCATTGTATCGTGTTATTTGGTTACAAAGTTAATAATAAATCTTCAAAATACTTAATATTGTTGGTTTTTTTTTTTATATAATGAAAAAAGTAGTATCTTTGCAAATAAAAAATGGTATCGAAGGTTTCCATCATCATAGCAGTTTATAACTGTGACAAATACATCGAAGTTTGTGCACGATCATTATTTGAACAGACACTTGATAATATTGAGTATATCTTCATCAATGATGCTACTCCTGACAAAAGTATTCATATTCTAGAATCTGTTCTTGATGATTACCCATCAAGACAGGCCTATGTCAATATCATTCATTTAGCACAAAACAACGGTGTTTCTAACGCCCGTCGAATAGGTATAGAGAATGCGACAGGCGAATACATCATACATTGTGATAGTGACGACTGGGTAGATAAAGACATGTATGAAAAGCTTTATCTTAAGGCTAAAGAAACAGATGCAGATATCGTTGGATGCAACTTCCGTCATGAGTTCTCTAATATCCAGTATGATTTCCACCAGCAATATGCGGATAATATGGAGGAAAACATAAGAAGACTCATTAATGGTAGAATATTTCCTTCACTCTGCACCTCACTTACCAAAAGAAGCCTTATCACTGAAAACAGCATTTCCTTCCCAATAGGATTAAACATGGGAGAAGATCTTTTCTTTAATCTCCAGTTATATCTCCAGGCTAATATAATTGCTAGCATAGATTGGGCACCTTATCACTATAGGCATACAGAAGATTCATCTTGCGTTCAACGTACAAGAAAATCTATTGATAGTGATATCGCTATTGCTGGACTAATTGAAGAAACAATGAAAAATCAGAATCTGTATGAAAAATATGCGAGAGACATTGAATACAGAAAGTTTTTCTCTAAATTGCCATTGATGGCAGACCTATACAATAAGATGAATTACCAAGATTGGCTAAACACTTATCCAGAAACGAACAACAACATATGGAAATACGACCAATTTGACTGGAAGAGAAAGACTGAATTGTGGTTAGCAGCAAATCATTTGCTACCGATGGCAAAGACCTTCAAGCAACTTTTAGAATTACAATATAAGATTAGACACCTTTTATTTTCAATAACTGATTTGCCATTTTCACAATCGCTTTCCTAATTGTTTGAGATTTACTTATTCGCGGAGCAATCTTCAGCAAATCAGGATGGATAGATGCAAACAATTTATAATCCTCTAAAATCCTTGGCGAAAACAGTTCCTTCAAAACCTGCTCTCGCTCTTTTCGATCCAATTCAAAGTTTGTATTGCTTATTCCCTCCATATCCACATCAACAACAATTGTATCAGTATAATAAAAGGAACAATTATCCAAAATCAACGCTTCTATAAAAAACTTCCAGTCAGAAACAATCCGATATTTCTCATCATACGGATGGCGAATGGCGACTTCTCTGCGAATGAATGATGCCTGATGATCAATGGCCCATTTGTATAAGTCGAGCATAGTCACCCCACCCTTTCCTACATTCCGGAGTCCATTTTCCGAATGAGTTCCCGTTATGATATCAGCATCTGTCTCCAATGCAAATATCTTTTCAAGCACATCGGCCGAATGATAACAGTCGCCGCCATTCATAAAGTTCACATATTCACCCTTTGCCTGACGAAGACCTTTATTCATGCCAGGATAGATTCCACCATCGCGCTCGGAGACCCAATAGTTAATGCGACTCTCATATTTCTTAATCACATTGACGCTGTCATCCGTCGACCCCCCATCAATAATAATAAACTCATAGTCATGAAAGGTCTGGGAAAAAACGCTTTTGATAGTGCGTTCCAGCCCAACAGCATCATTATAGTTGACAGTTATAATAGAAAGTTTCATCGACGTTTACTTTTTTTCTGCAAATATAGCCATTTATTTCCAAAAAACTTGTATTTTTGCAGAAATTATCTTGTAATAATGGGAATTATTAGAAAAATCAAGCAAAAAGCGGAATCCTTTTACAGACAGAGAATAGTTTGTGAACAGTATCCTATGCTGACTCCCATCAGCCGTAAAAAGCTACAAGCTGAGGGAGCTATGGGAGTTGTCTATATGCTCCATCATATTAAAGAAAAGAATCCACAAGGCATTCCAACGAATGAGGATCTGAAAGTATCACCTTCTTTCTTGGATAAGATTATCAGCAAGTACGAAAAACAAGGTTTTGACTTCATTTCTCTCGATGAATTAAGCGAGATTATTTCATCGGACAAGAAGCCAGAACGACCTTTCATCTGCTTCACCATCGATGACGGTTATCTTGACAACTACACTCAGGCACTCCCCATCTTCGAACGACATCAAGTTCCCTTTGTCATTTTCGCGGCAACAGACTTTATTGACCATAAGGCCATTCTATGGTGGGATGTTATAGAAGAGTTAATCCTAAAGAATGATTCCATCATAATTGGAGGTATGCATTACCCTTGCCATACATTCCAAGAGAAATGGGATGCGTTTCGTATTCTTCGAGAAAGAATCCTTCGTTTTGATCAGACAAAACTGGAAGAGGAGCTAAGGAAAATGTTCAGCCATTATGACATCGATTGGTACGCCCCCATCCGCCACCAAGCAATGTCTTGGGAACAGATAAAAAGTATCAGCCAGCATCCGCTTTGCACAATTGGCGGCCACACCGTTTCCCATCTGGCACTCAACAAATTAGATGACAATGAGTTCCATAGAGAAATAGCAGATGGTATTGCCAAACTACAAGAGGTCACAGAGCAGACCATCTATCACTTCGCCTATCCTTATGGTTCACCAAATGAGATAGGAGAACGAGAATACAAACTCATCTCAGAGTATCATTTCAAAACCGTTTTTTCGTCTTACGGCGGATGTATTTCTGAGAACAATAAGCATCTAACTACTCATTTACCTAGAGTTTACCTACATGAGCGATAACTATAACTATCGGCTTTCAAGTGCCATAACATGGCTGCGATTCCCATTGATTTTCCTAATCATCTTGCTACATTGCTATTCAGTAGTGAGATTGGAAGGTAGTCATGACATCTATTTCAAGGTGCTTTATCCTTTTTCGCTGTGGTTGGGAGAGACGGGTGTTCCTGGGTTTTTCTTTATATCAGGCTTTCTACTTTTCCTCAGCAAAAAGAGTTATGGACAAAAGATTCATACACGCCTAAATACACTGGTTATTCCATATTTTCTTTGGAACGGGCTATTGCTGGCACTATATCTCGTAGCATTTGCTATGGGCCATCCACAAGATATCAACGGAAGAAGCCTTGCTGATTTCAATTGTATCGACTACATCCGACTATTCTGGGATAGAGGTTCGTATGACAATGGCAACTTCGTTCCTCTGCTGTGTCCGTTCTGGTATATCCGCAACTTGTTTATCATGTGCCTACTGTCCCCTCTGCTATATATTATAATAAGGTACGCGCGAGAACTATTCCTAATCATCATTACAGCTTGGTGGTTAATGACGTATGACAATGCCTTCATTCCGCAAACTATTCTCTTTTTCAGTCTGGGAGCCAACTTCTCTATCCATGAAATCAATCCATTAGAATTGACAATCAAGCATAAGAAACTATTTCTATCCCTCTTTGTGCTGTTTGCCATTTCTGATATAGCCATGCACACTATAGCAGGAACGCCCATCAATCTGCAGGTTCACCGTCTGTCGCTCATATTTAACATCCCAGCCCTTTTCATACTAGCAGACATTTGTATCAGCAAAGGTTATTCAAGCAAATTGCTTCCTAATGCCGCCTTTATCGTATTCGCAGTCCACTACCCTATCGTGGTAGTCCTTAGAAAGATATGCGCCGCCAAGTTTGCCGATGCTTCAGATGGCGTACATATTCTCTTATATTTCGTTTGTGTCATTATTGCTACACCACTCAGTCTCGGTATATACCAGCTATTAAGCAGATATATGCCTATAGTTAAGAACGTATTGTCTGGCAACCGATGAAACGCTTGTATTTATTTCTTTTCCTGCTACTTATCGGCGGTATCGGAGTCACAATAGTTACCTTCTACCGCTACTATGCCCCACCCTCCATTCGGCAACCCTATCAGACTGGCCAACATCATGACGACACACTACACATAGCCTATATCGGCGATAGTTGGGCATTTATGCATAAAGATTATGATTTTCAGTTGGCATTGTTAATAGAAAACAAACTTCATCGACCCGTGAAGGTATATTCCCATGGTATCTGTGGGCTAACCAGCAAAGAGATATATGAAAAGATGTTCGACGATACTGAATACCATGATTTCTTGCAAGGAAAAGGCTACCAATATTGTTTAATTTCTGCAGGCATTAATGACACCTATAAAAAAATGAGCACTTCTTATTATAAGCGAAGTATGGACGGCATCATCCAATTCTTTTTGGCCAATAATATTCACCTTATCATTCTTGAAATCCCAGATTACGACATCCATAAGGCATATAATTGGCAGAAATCGACAAGGAAGTTGTTACGCAATGCTTCCATGTGTATAAACAACACACCAATAGATTGCAAGCAAATGTATCGAAACGCCCTCAATGAGCTCGTCAACCAAAAAGGGTATCAAAACAAGGTCAGCATCATCCGATATAAATCATGGAATAACAACTATGATAACAACCTGCAACAACTTTATTCGGTTGACGGGATGCATTTAAATTCATTGGGCTATTCCAAACTTGACAGTGCAATTGCTAGAGAAATCATTAAACATCAAATTAACAATGATTATGAACACAAAAAACGCTGAATTTCAACGTCTTTCTGTAGCGATATCATGGTTACGCTTTCCATTGATATTATGTGTTGTCATGCTGCATTGTTACTGCACCGTACCACTCCCACAACCAGAAAAGCATCATCTGTATTTCAGTTTGGTTTATCCTTTTGGATTATGGTTAGGCGAATCTGGAGTACCCGCATTCTTTTTTATATCAGGCTTTCTTTTCTATATAAGCCAAAAATCATATAAAGAACGAATCAAATCAAGAGTACATACACTTCTATATCCATATCTCTTATGGAACTCATTATTCTTGATGATCTATATAGTATTGTTCTTATTAGGACATCCCTTAGATATTTTAGGAAAGAACATTAGCGATTACAGAATTATTGACTATATCAGGGCATATATTGACCGTGGCGAATATAATGAAGGAAACAACGGCCCGATTTTATGCACCTATTGGTATGTTAGGAATCTATTTATTCTCTGCTTGATATCTCCCTTATGGTATTATTTGAATAAGCGCCTTAAATTTCTGTTCCCTCTTATATTAATTATCTGGTGGATGTCGCTCCATCATAATGCCTTGCTAGCCGAGAGTTTTTTGTTTTTTAATCTTGGTGCTTGTTTTGCCATCCACGATATTAACCCATTGGAACATATAAAGAAAAAACGTACCTTATTCCTAACGCTTTGGGCATTATTGTCGTTGGCAGATCTATTCACTCATTGTGCTATTTACTTCAATGGAGCATTTTATGTACATAGATTATCTTTAATCGTTAACATACTTGCCTTCATATTGATTGCAGATATGATCACCAAAGGAGACAAAACAAAAGTTAACACTTTCATGACGGGTACTGTGTTCTGGGTATTCGCAACACACGATCATCTCGCTATTGCTCTTCGCCGTCTCTGTATGACCTATTTTGGCGGTGTTTCTGACATTTTACATTTTATCCTCTATTGGGTGACTTTCGTTATAGTTGTTATTCTTTGTCTTCTGAGTTATACCATAGCGAACTATATCTTTCCTTCTTTTGTTAAGTTTGCAACAGGAAACAGAACAAAATAACACACTAGACCAATATTTATCTCCTTTAAGATTCTATAAACAAGAAAAGTAGTTGAAAATTTGTTATTCTAACTTTTATTTCTTACTTTTGCATAAAATTACTGCAATATGAATACAAGGAAAGAGTATGATCTATTGATAGTTGGTGCAGGCATCTATGGTGCCAGTGATGACCTAGGGCGACGCGCATAATCACATCCATTATCCGTTAAATAAAGCGAAATTTTTCTAGTAACCTATCATATAATAAATTTTTTTTGTAATTTTGCAGTACTAAATAATGGTTTAAGATATGACCAAGGCTACTCGTGGCACTAAACTGCCTAGGAAATTGGAACAGAAAATGCAGATTGTTGGTGAGCAGATTCGTCTGGCTCGCCTACGTCGGAATCTGAGTATTAGCCAAATTGCAGAAAGAGCCACATGCTCCGAACTGACAGTGATGCGGGTAGAAAAAGGGGCACCAACAGTTGCCATCGGCATCTACTTACGAATATTATACGCTCTGCAATTAGATGACGATATTATGCTTATTGCCAAGGATGATCCTTTAGGAAGAACTCTCCAAGACTTAGGATTAAAGCATCGTGAACGGGCATCTAAAAAAGGATAAAGTATGCGGGAATTATATATATATGCTGATTTTGACTGGCTTGAAGAACCAGAGTTGGTAGGTCGATTAACATACGAACGACTACGAGGGAATGGAACCTATGGTTTCTGTTTCGATAAAATATGGTTAAAGAATCATAGCGACATCATTCTTAGTGAAGACATCAGTAATTTCTTTGGCTTTCAGAGTTGATGTAAATTCAAATGAAGCCAGTCTTGAAAGGTTACAAGATGCATGTGATGATTATTATATCACGAAAGCCAAAGCCTCACGTATTATTGACCTTATTAAAATAGCAGTTAAAGACTGGAGAAAGGTTGCCAACACTTTGCAGATACCAGAATCTGAACAAAGTCGATTTGCGAAACGATTCGATAGCAAAATATAAAATATTTGCAATAAAAAGGTTATTCATGAATAAGAAAGAATACGATTTACTGATAGTTGGTGCCGGCATCTATGGTGCCACGGCAGCTTATAAGGCGAAGCAAGAGGGAAAGAAATGTCTGGTCATTGACGTTCGTCCACATCTGGGCGGCAATATCTATTGCGAGAATGTGGAGGGCATCAATGTGCATAAGTATGGGGCACACATTTTCCATACCAATAATAAAAAGGTATGGGAGTTTGTGAATAGCATCGTGGAGTTCAACCGCTATACCAACTCCCCTATCGCCAACTACAAAGGCAAGCAGTATAACCTACCCTTCAATATGAACACATTCTATCAGATGTGGGGGGTATTAACACCGGAAGAGGCTCACCAAAAGAT
>Ga0247608_10003729_pt1 | contig 17549 bp, 16 predicted proteins | sample 176DNAGHGlowgp2_FD_193490 | JGI IMG/M metagenome (GOLD analysis project Ga0247608, IMG submission 193490) | Sheep rumen microbial communities from Palmerston North, Manawatu-Wanganui, New Zealand - 1766 DNA GHGlow gp2 | ecosystem: Host-associated > Mammals > Digestive system > Stomach > Rumen ... | reverse complement strand
TGTTCAAAAAGTTAGGTTCACCAAGCCCAACTATCAGATTGACTGCTATCTGGAATATGGCGCCTGCAACGATGAGAGTTGTATGCCACCATCGGAAGTACCACTGAAATTGTCTGGAAAATCGCCCATTAAAGCGGAACAGCAAGAGGAACCACAAACGACCAAAGAACAAGATGTTGCCACCTCCATACCATCAGCCACTGAAGATAGTTTATCTACTGAAAATCAGCATGTTGCTATAGACACATTACAGCAATCCTCTAACGAACTATCCCTTTGGGAACCCGTCATTAGCGAACTGAGGGAGGGCGACGGCAATAACAGCCTGACAGACCATTCACTACTCTATATCCTGTTGATGGGATTTGTCGGCGGACTGCTGGCTGTCTGTATGCCCTGCATTTGGCCTATCATCCCCATGACTGTGAGTTTTTTCCTGAAACGAGCCAAAAGCGACAAGCGGAAAGGTATCCGGGACGCTTTCACCTATGGCATCAGCATTATCGTCATCTATCTGGCGCTGGGACTTTTAGTTACAGCATTCTTTGGCAGCGACACGTTGAACGCCATGTCGACGAATGCCGTCTTTAATATCTTCCTTTTCCTGCTACTCGTGGTCTTTGCTCTTTCATTCTTTGGTTGGTTTGAAATCAAGCTGCCCGACTCCTGGGCCAATGCCGTCGATACTAAAGCATCGGCAACAAGTGGCTTTGTAAGCATCTTCCTCATGGCGTTTACGCTGGTACTGGTGTCATTCTCCTGCACGGCACCCATCATTGGCCTGTTGCTCGTCGAGACCACCACCAGCGACAACTGGATAGCCCCCGCCATGGGTATGTTTGGCTTTGCGCTGGCGCTCGCATTACCGTTCACCCTCTTCGCCATGTTCCCCTCATGGCTGAAACAAGCGCCGAAATCTGGTTCATGGATGACGACGCTGAAGGTGGTCCTCGGTTTCATTGAACTGGCCTTTGCACTGAAGTTCTTCTCCGTAGCCGACCTCGCTTATGGATGGCATCTGCTTGACCGCGAAGTATTCCTGTCACTATGGATTGTCATCTTCGCTTTGTTGGGAGCCTATCTGTGTGGTTGGCTGAAGTTCCAGGAAGACGAAGTGGGAGGCGACATCCATAAGCCCATGCCCGTTCTATGCATTATGGGCGGTATCCTGTCGTTGGCCTTCGCCCTCTATATGGTTCCTGGGCTGTGGGGAGCTCCCTGCAAGGCGGTCAGCGCCTTTGCGCCACCCATGAACACACTGGATTTCAACCTCAACACCAAGACCGTTGAAGCCCGTTTTACGGACTATGAGGCGGGAATGGCTGCCGCCAAGGCTGAGGGCAAACCCGTACTGATAGATTTTACAGGCTTTGGATGTGTGAACTGCCGTAAGATGGAGGCTGCCGTATGGACAGACCCGCGTGTCGCCGACATGCTGAATAATGACTATGTACTGATTTCCCTCTATGTCGATGACAAGACGCCACTGGACGAGCCCTTCGAGGTGAAGGATGAGGACGGCAGTACAAAGGTGCTGCGAACGGTAGGAGCCAAATGGAGCTACCTGCAAAGTCACAAATTCGGAGCAAATGCCCAACCTTTCTACGTGTTGCTTTCAAGCGACGGGAAACCTCTCTGTGGCAGCAGATCCTATGACGAAGACATTGACAAATATCTGGACTTCCTGCAGAAAGGACTTAGTCGTTCAAAAAAGTAAAAAGTCTATTATTCTGCTGTACGTAACAGTTTGTCAACCGACATCTTCGTGTTGTGCCGCATGAGTCGCTCTGCCCTGTTGACATAATCGTTGCTGAATACCTTACGCTTTGTGACGGTATTCACCACCCACTGGATGCGGCCCATATGCTCTACGCGCTGATGAAGGGTTAGCGTGTCCTCCTGACTTGTTAGAGGATAAAGGCTAAGCAAGTAGAAACTCAGACAGTCCGGAACTATCATCTCGCGTGTCATCATACTGCGCTGCGCACCATCATAGTGATTGAGGTAGAAAGGATAGTCACTGCCCAAATATTTGTCCAGACTGATGCCCAATGTGTTGCCTCCGACAATGATGCTTTGGTCAAAAGACCCAATCTGAGTATAGACCAGCGGCACCTCCAGTGTGGGGATTTCCTCCTTCAGACGCTCAAATGCCGATGACAGCTCGTCGTTAAGGTCATCAATGTTCTCATACTGTTTCTTAACATCAACAAGCATCTGCTGAAGCGTGGAGTCCTGAAAGAAATGCAAGAGCCGTGCATTTATCTGCTCATCGTCCACCTTTCCTATGCGAAGCACGTTTTCTATGAGCATGCGGGTCTGCATGGGATAGACGGTATTCATCTGCTGAAGGGCAGACAAATCCCCTGTAGTCAGGTAGAGACTCTCAATACGGTCGTAGCGTTCAATACTCACTTGAACGTCTTCCGAGTCGGTGTCAGCAGACTTCAACTGCCACTCACAACCAACGCAGACTAACATGATGAAGAACAATATGGCGTATATCTTACTCACTATGAAGTCTACAAAATGTTAAAATCCGATGCAAATTTACTAAAAAATATTTTAAAAACCAAATTTTAACCTAAAAAAGATAAAAAAAAGTGCATTTTTGGGGTTGTATTCGTTTATTTGTGTGAAATTTGCAGAAAACAAACTACCAAGAATTATGAAGAAAACATTCACCCTACTCTTACTGACAGCCATCAGTAGTGCCATGATGGCCAATCGCATCATCACCGTTACAGTCAGCAATCCTCTCAACGTGGCACGTACCGATGTCCCTGTGGTCATAAGCCTCTCACTCTATGGTGATATTCGCTCAGCATTGGTCACGAGCAATGGTCAGGAAGTTCCCTGTCAGTTAGACGACCTGAATCAGGACGAAACCTTCGACGAGCTATGCTTTCTCACAGATATGGGAAAAAAGGAGACAAAAGTGTTTACGGTTTCTCTTTCCGACATGGGTGAGCCGCGTCACTACCCAGCCCGCGTCTATGCGGAGATGGTGATGGCCAACACCAAGGACAAGACCTTGAAGAAGCACCAGCAGAACAACTACATCGAAGCCATCACGGCTCGCGGTGATGCAGCCTACACTTATAACCTGCAGCACCACCACGGCGTCGATTTCGAGAGCGAACTCAACGCCATCCGCATCTACTTCGATGCCCGTCAGACGCTGGACCTCTATGGCAAGTTTAAGAAACAGCTGGAACTCAAAGAAACACAGTTCTATACGACGGACGAGCAAAAGCAGCAAGGCTATGGCGACGACGTGCTGTGGGTCGGTCAGACGTTCGGCCTTGGTGCCTTCCGCGGGTGGAACGGTAAGGAACCTACTCATGTCGAACCAGTACGCAGCCGTACACAACGCATCATCTCCTATGGTCCCTTGCGCACCATCATAGAACTGGTAGATCGCGGATGGCAGGCTCCTGCTCCTGGAAATGCCGCCCCCACCCCGCTGAACATGACCTTACGTTATACACAATACGCTGGCCATCGTGATACTGACGTAGATGTATTCTTCAATAAAGACGTCACTGGCTATCGTTTCTCGACCGGCATTATCAATGTCAAGGGTTCTGAGGAGTTCAGCGACAAACAGGGGCTGCGTGCCTGCTGGGGTACGGACTACCCGTCAACAGACACCCTGAAGTGGAAGCGCGAAACGGTAGGTCTGGCCGTATGCGTACCTCAGAAGAACATTGCCAGTGAGGAACCTGCTAATAAGGACAACTACACTTACGTTCTGAAAGTCGATGGCAACAGCATGGCCTACAAGGTGACCTACACCTCAGCAAACGAGACCTTCGGCTATCACTCGGCCAAAGAGTGGTTTGACTACCTGAAGGCGTGGAAGCGTGAAGTGGAGCAGCCCGTCAAAGTAGCTATCAAGGAAGAGCGTTAGTAGCCGTCAGGGAAGCGCGCTGAAATGCTTATGCCCTTTCACGTAATACTGCCAGAGCAATGAGAACGGTCGTTGCTCTGGTATTTTTTCTGCCACCCGTGTAGCCTGAATCTGCTGACGATCGGCTTCAAAGTCTTTCTTCCACTTCTGGAAGGCACGGCGAGCCTTGTAGATAGCTTTGAAATCACCCAAGTTACGATTCACGATGAGCGTCTCCCAAGCTGCTACGTAGTCAAGAAACCAGCGCCAGCGCATGACATGGTGCAGTTCGCTGTCAGGCAGACATTTGTAGAGCATCGTCAAGTTGTTGCGGAAATTCAGGAAGGTCTTCATGGGATTGCCCTTGGGCAACGTGCCGCCCCCTACATGATAGACGTAGCTGTCTGGCTGACAATACAGTTTTCGGCCACGGATGCGCAAGCGCCAGCAAAGGTCTATCTCTTCGTTATGGGCAAAGAAGCGACCGTCAAGTGCGCCAGCGTCCCAATAGTCTTTGGAACGTACCATCAGGGCAGCACCAGTAGCCCAGAGTATCTCAGCAGGCGTATCATACTGGCCGTTGTCCTCTTCCAGGGTGTCAAAGATGCGCCCACGACAGAAAGGATAGCCATAGCGGTCAAGGTAACCCCCACTCGCCCCGGCATACTCAAACATATCCTTATTATATATAGAGAGCAACTTAGGCTGACAGGCAGCCACCTCAGGATGAACATCCATAAACTCTATCATAGGCGTCAGCCAGTGATGTGTCACCTCGATGTCGGAGTTCAGCAACAGGTAATACTCGGCATCCACCTCCTTCAGAGCCTTGTTATAGCCCTCGGCAAAACCCCAGTTCCTGTCCAGCACTATCAGCCGGACCTCTGGAAACTCATTCCGCAACAGTTCCAGCGAATCATCCGTCGAGGCATTGTCAGCGACTATCACCGTCGCCTCGTCACGCGAGTAGTTCAGCACCGTTGGCATATACTGGCGCAGCATCTTCGCCCCGTTCCAGTTCAGTATGACTATTGCTACCTTAAACTTTTCAGCCTGTTTCATCGCATTTCTTTTTGCAAAGTTACACTTTTTCCTCAAACCTTCCAAACAAATTTCACTTTTTCATATATCCGATGCTATCGGATTTGAAAAAATCGACCGAACAGAATCACCTGATAATTAGCTTGAAGTAAACCTTTAAATTCTTTCAAGAATTTAAGGGCTTGCTTTATCTTAACCATCAGCGAGAGTCATCAGAAGAGACAGTTTTTCCCTGTACGTCCACTGACGATTTAGGAGCCGACGCCTCCGAGCGTCGGACCTGCAAACAACACCGACGCTCGGAAGCGTCGGCTCCTATTCGATGGCGACCGCATAACAGTAAGCATTCATTGATGAAGGCCGCTTCCGCTTTGACCTTTGGCAACGAGTGGATGAGTACACGCTTGAAGTCCCATCTCTCAATGAAAGAAATGTCCCGTCAGGACTACGATGGACGGGACAAAACACGGACTTTATAGAACTTATCTATGGACTCCATACCAAGAAGTGCATCAACGACGGCGATGTGTCACTGAAAGAGATGACCAATGAACTGAACTGGCGGATGAAGGAGGATGACCGCAAACAGGCAGCAAGGAAATAGCCTTACTTTGCCAGTAGCTGGCTGGTCTTTGCCCAATAGTAGTATGCTTCGGGCAATCCAATCCTCAGCTTGTTCAATTTGTTAGTCAGCACTGGCTCAATCTGCAAATCTTCAGTCAAAGGAGTGGCGGGGAATCGTTCAACGGTTTCCTGCCCTTTTTCTATAAGAGTAGCCAAGTAAGCAGCCTTTGCTGCATCAATGATGGCTTCTTCTATGCGGTAGGCACTCTTATACATAAACGGCTTGATGCTGATAATGCCCTTTTGCAGCAAGGCGAACTTATCCTTATCTACAAGTCCCCTCGTGCTGATATTGAGTGCTGTCTGCCTGATGTCCTGATAGATTTGTGAGAGGTCGTGCCCCAGGTTACGGTAGCCAAGTTCCACATCAGCAATCGCCTTGAAAGATCGGGATGTGATGTCAATATCCTACATTCTGTCAAACAAGCGGCCTACGTCATAGAGTTGCTTGATGACTTCCAATGTGGTCAGTCTGTCTTTTTTGTAATAAGGGATGCCCGTTGTCTCAGGTGCAAAGGCAGTAAGCTTGTCACCCAAAATGTCCTCAACAGAAGGAACTGTAACTTTCTGAGGCTCACCATCCACCTTGATGAACGGACTCACGATGTCGAAGGTGTTAGTCTTGTGATAGTGGCAATTCTCATAGAGTACGTCCAACAGGATGAAAGATGTCGTATCAGACTGGCCTTTGAAAGCCACCTGGTAGAAAAACTTTGAATGACTCTTCGGCACATCCTTTCCAGCCTGGCGGCGTTCTACAAGCTGGTACTCCAAGAAACCGCTCTGGGCACAGTCCTTCAGATAGTCCTCGATGTTTGTTCCCGGTGGGCACATAATATCAACGTCGATTGAGAGCCTATGTGATTCGTCACCTAGAATCAGCATCAGGCTCGTACCGCCTTTGAAATGGAATGGACAGCCGGAGGCTGCAAGCATTTCAAGGAGGGAAAAAGCACGGATAACCTTCTCTATGAGGTTCTTGTCATTGTATTTCAGTTCGATGGATTTCTGTGCGATCCATTCGGTGGTAAAACATTCCTTGTTAATCATTTGAATTGATAGATTTGACGATGGCTTCTATTTCTTTTCTGATACCCCGACGGCTGGCATAGCGTAGCAGTCGGCTTTCGTTAATGGCGTAAAGCGACAAGGCATTGCGGAAGATGTTCACGCCCTCTGCTTCCTGTAAGTAGAAGAAATCGGCGTCTTTCTGCAAATCCACCAACAGCTTCTCCAAAGTCGGCACCAATACGCCATCACTTTCCTGAACAGGGGACTCCGTAATAAGTGGTTTTACGAAAATGGCGGGCTTCGACAAATCTATATAATTATATATAAGCTCGCGAGTGGGACGCAGATAAGCCGTCCGTCCTTCATCTCTCAGATGGTTGAATACGGCAGAAGTCGCTTCTCGCTCAGTTTCAATATAGGTAATGTTGTTTGCAGCCAAAAGATGTTGCAAGGGAGTGATTGCGCTACCGTCGTAGATGCAGAAATGGGCAAACGGCCAATGCTGTTTCAGCATTTCGTTTTGGCTTTGCTGCTCTTCTGTTGGGACAATAGCAAACTGCTGTTTGTCGGCCTTAGCATATTTTCCATGTCCGATGCGGCGCAACTGTCCCGATTCGGTTAGCTTCGTCAGATACCATGAAATTGTCTGACGGGAAATATCCGCTTTCCCGTCAAGATGTGCATACAGGTCTTGCAAGCCAAAATAGGGATGCATTGCTGCATATTCCATGATGTCTTGACTATAATTCTTCATCCTTTATCAGCCTTATCATAGAGTTTCACGTTGCAAAGATATACAAAAATTCGGCAACAAGCAAGAAAATTGCCGAAATTTTGCATTTTACAGGGGTTTTTGTAGCAATTATCACACATAAATCCAAAAGCCTTCTACGCGTCTTCAGTGAGACGTTGTTTTGGAGACGTGTAAAATGTATCCTACTATGAAATTTTGAAAAAAAGGCTGACACGCTGACACAACCACGATGTACAAAGGGCGTGCAGCGTTTTAAATGGTGGCACACGCTGACACAAGGGTGACACGTTGTATTTTCTTATTCAGTGTTTGCAGTGTTTGAAGTACATGATATGGTTTAGTGTTATGGCGAAATTGTAAAGCGCTTCGGGCTGAGTCGGTTAAACTTACAACACGAAAAGACTTTAGCATGAAGCAAACTGATAAATTCTCACGAGAATTTGAAGGTTTGCTACGTTCAAACCATCAGCGATGACCATCAGAAAGCTTGAATTCTCACGAGAATTTAAACACTTGAATGGTTATAAGAATGCTGAAATGGCGTTATGGAATAGACTCAAGATGAAGCAAAATAGCGTCGAATCATGGAAAATCATGCTATTGTGTAATAAAAAAAGATCCTACACTTCCTACACCTGGGTTAGGTGTTGGGAGTGTAGGAAGTGTAGGATAAAAATTTGTTTTGCTATCATATATATATATGAATTCCACAAAAGTTCACCCCCGACTCCATGCTGAACGTGGAGCCGGGGATGAAGATGTTGGGGAAAACGAATCAAGGAACTGTCACCTAATCTAACTATCACTTTAATCCACTCCCATGACAGTGGCTGCAAAGGCCATCAGTGCAATTAGGACACTTAACGTATTTTCCATAGACAAGATATGTCCTATTGCCATTACAGGTCCAGCATTTTTTTAAGCCATGGCAAAGGTAACATGTAGTTCCAGAACGACTCGTTACCGCACTGTTAGTTGTACTACCTTGATTTGTCATATTTTGAGTGGATATATTATTGACATCATAAACGGGAACAACAGGAGCTACATCTGATGAAACTGAAACATTATCCCAAAAGTTACTCATCTGATTATTCAAATTTTCTTGAACTCTCTTTGTTTGCCGTTGTTCTTCTTCTATATACTGCTTCACATTGTTATTAATAACTTGTGTAGCTTGCTCAACAGCAACGTCCGGACTCAACGAATAGGGCACGCCACTATACATAGAGCTTCCGCCACCATACATAGCCCCACCATACATCATTGCATTACTGGCATTATTCATACCAGCAACAATACCCTCCAATACTGCTGCATTACAGGAAACTAATGTTAGCAATATGAAAGACAACAAAATATCACAAATTATTTTTTTATATCTCTGTATGAAGTTTTTATTGAACATAGTCTTTTATTTAAGAGGTATGACATTAGCAATAAGTAAACCCTCAACCGTCAAGACAATTCCTGATCCTAACAAAAACCAACTTAACCAGTCTCCCATACCGACAACTGTTGCCACGTATGGTAAATTATTGCAATATGCATTACTAATTGTCCTGTATTGAGGCCCCTTTTTTACGCCCTTATAGCTGTCAATGACAATATGAGCCAGATAATTATCGGTTTGAGCCTGTGTATAAGCTGAAAAATTCTCAGTAATAGAATACCTTACAATGGCATTATAATGTAAGGGACTTCCTGTCGGTGGAAAATTCCTCACCATTCCTTTCTTAAATTTTTCTTTATGAGGGTAATTAAAATATCCATTTTCGCCAATCGAACCTGTTGACATACAATAATTCGTTTTAAACAAGTCTTCAACGGGATTCCATTCATAAAGAAATGCTGTAGATTTTGGTGCAACAGATAAGATGCGTTTTTCATAAGTCATAGTGCCACTGGTATTCCCACTTCCCCCGCCAACATTAATACCATTGGCAAGTGTTCCTAAAGGCCCACTAATCCCCAGTGCACCAGCCACGCTTCCCAAATTGACAGAAGCACCTGTATTGTTAGAATGACTTACGGTCTGAACCGAGTTTTTAAAAAGATTCTCTGGAACATTGTTAATATATGCAAATGTATTCTCCTTATCAACGTAAATGACATTATCGGTCTTATTATATAAGACAAGTTTTGCATTTCCTTCAAAAGCAATGACCAATTTTATGATAGAATCCTCATAAATATGATTTTGCGGAAGATCGAAGAACAAATACATTCCAGTTTTTTTAGCAGTTGCGTTAATACCACACAGCATTAATATCGTCATCAATACAAACCTCATGTTAATTTGCAACAAGTTTTGCGCTAATCTTTTCATAATAAGTTTTTGGTAATTAAAATAAGAAAAGGCGTGCAACCATCCGATGCTTATTCTCAATTCTGGTACCGCCAAGTAACCTCACACCAAACAAGCAAGAACAGTTCACGCCCATCTACGGACGTGAACCTTCTGAACAGCTTGCTCTCGGTGTTGAATTTTGGCGGATTCGAATTGAGAGAGACAAGAGCAGAAAGCTCAAGTTATCTAAAAAGTACGAACGGGAGTGCGACGCGCAATTCTATTTGTTAGTAATAATAATTGTTTGTCTCGTTAGTCCCTTGGGAGTGCGGCACCTGGTGCAGCGGTAGGCTCCCGAATGATGTCTGTACTGTCTGTTTCTTGCTTAATCGTTGTTTTAAGTTATACTTCCTATTATATGTTTGTCTTAATGACGTCTGCAAAGATACGAATTAAAATGAAAACAGCAAAACAAAGAGCAGAAAAATTTAGTGGACTATTAAGAGAGCGCGGAGGGCGGTGCGGTCGTAGTTGAAGGTGCCGAGGCGGACAGTCATCAACTGGTTGTCGTATTCCTCACGGGCTTCGGCAGCCGGCAGCTCTACGCGGATGTAGTTCTTGGTAAACCCATGCATGGCCTTGCCGCGAGGAGCCTTTTCAAAGAGCACCTCAGCCGTCTGTCCGATATGACGGGCATAGAAGGCCTGCGTCTTCTCGTCCGACAGCGCCAGCAGGCGCTGGCTGCGGGCATGCCTGTCGGCTTCACTTACGACATAGGGAATCTTCAGGGCTGCCGTACCTGGACGTTCGGAGTATGGGAAGACGTGCAGCTGGGTGACGTCAAGGGCGTTCAGAAAGTCGAATGTTTCCTCAAAGCATTCAGGTGTCTCACCACGGCACCCCACCATCACGTCGACGCCAATGAAGGCTTCAGGCATGACCGCTTTGATACGGTGAATTTTGTCGGCAAAGAGCTGACGGTCATAGTGGCGATGCATGAGCCGCAGCACAGTGTCGCTGCCACTCTGCAGGGGAATATGGAAATGGGGCATGAAGGCACGGCTACCCGCACAGAAGTCGATGAGCTCATCGCTGAGGAGGTCAGGTTCCAGGCTGCTGATGCGATAGCGCTTAACGCCCTCTACGGCATCCAACGCCTTCACCAAGTCCAAGAACGACTCTCCTGTCGTCTTGCCGAAGTCGCCAATGTTAACCCCCGTCAGCACAATCTCCTTGCCGCCTTCACGGACGGCCTCCTCTGCCTGCGCCACCAGCGAGGCTATGCTGGGATTGCGGCTGAAGCCACGAGCGTATGGAATAGTACAATAGGTACAGAAATAGTCGCAGCCGTCCTGCACTTTCAGGAAATAGCGCGTACGATTGCCACGCGAACAACTGGGAGCAAAGCTCTTGATGTCCTTCGTCTTCTGAGTCAGGTATGATGCCCCTTCTCCCGCTGTCCTATGAGCCGCTGTCTGCACCACTGTCTCGTAGGTCGAGGCTGAGCCTCGACTGACAAACTCCTCCGACAGGAACTGGATAAGATTGGCCTTCTCGTTGGAGCCCAACACAAGGTCCACACCTTCTATCTTGGCAATGCGTTCTGGTTCCAACTGGGCATAGCATCCCGTCACCACCACAAAGGCACCAGGATTCTGTCGAACTAAGCGATGGATGGCCTGTCGGCACTTGTGGTCGGCAACCTCCGTCACCGAACAGGTATTGATGAGGCAGATATCAGCTTGCTCTCCCTTTTTGGCCGTCTGAACACCCAGTTCGCTGAGCATTTTGCCAAAGGTGGAAGTTTCCGAGAAGTTCAGTTTGCAGCCCAGCGTAAAATATGCGGCTTTTTTATCTTGAAAAGCTGATGTATCTATCATATATAATATCGAGTGTCTTGTTAATGGGTACAAAGTTACGACTAACTGAGCAAAAAACCAAAAGTAAAAACGCCTTTTAAACGGTTTTTTAGCAAAAATTCAGTTAAGTGTCATTTTTGCACGAATTTTAACATTTCGCAATACGTTGATTTATAGATACTTGCAAAAAAGTTACAAAAAAGGACTAAAAAAAATCACAAAAAAAAGTACAACGTATCAAAAAAATAGCTACCTTTGCAGCGTTTTAATAAACAAATGATTGTTTTACAGATTTAAAAGCTTAGAAAAAATGAAGAAATTAGTATTTATGTTCGTAGCTGTTGCAGCTATTTCGTTTGCTTCTTGTGGTAACAAGACCGCTCAGGCTGAGGCCGTTGATTCAGATTCTATCGCAGTAGTTGATAGCGCTGACACCGTTGCCGCTGACACTGCTGACACTGTTGCTGCTGACACTGTTGCTGCTGATAGCGTTAAGTAATTAGCTCGAACGAATTGAGAGAATTGCCGCTGGACTTAGGTCCGGCGGTTTTTTTTATCCATTCTTTGACCTGAAAGTCAAAGCGAGCAGAGCTCGTAGGACCATCATACAGCATGAAAAATCCCGATTGCCTTGAGCAACCGGGATTTAACAGCTTTATAACAAGCTATGATTTGCTTTACAGCGTTAAATTACTCTTCAACAGGAGCAGCAGCCTCTTCTTCCTCAGCGGTAGCCTCAACCTCCTCGGCGGCGGCAGCAGCAGCGGCAGCCTTTGCCTCGGCAGCAGCCTTGATGGCAGCCTCTTCCTCAGCAGCAGCCTTCAGCTCAGCAGCGTTCTCGGCAATAACCTTCACGGGAATCTCGACAGTTACCTCCTTGTGGAAGTGAACCAGGGCAGCGAAGTCGCCAATGGTCTTGGCATCCTTCATGGTGATAATCTTGCGATCAATCTCATGACCCAGCTTCTTCAGCTCCTCAGCTACCTGATTGACACCTACTGAACCATAGAGCTGGCCGGTAGTGCTAACCTTGGCTGCAATGGTCAGGGCAACATCCTTGATGGCCTCAGCCTTCTTCTCGGCAGCCTCCTTCAGGGCAGCCAGCTTGTGAGCCTGCTGCTTCAGGTTCTCGGCGAGAATCTTCTTAGCCATGGGAGAAGCAATAACACCCTTACCCTGAGGGATGAGGTAGTTACGGCCATAGCCTGACTTCACGTTAACAATATCGTTCTTATATCCCAGACCGATAATGTCTTCTTTCAGTATAATTTCCATATTGTCGTCCTCCTCCTTATTATTTCATCATGTCAGTTACGTAAGGCAGCAGAGCGATCTGGCGGGCACGCTTGACGGCCTGGGCCACACGGCGCTGATACTTCAGAGAGGTACCGGTGATACGGCGGGGCAGAATCTTACCCTGCTCGTTCAGGAACTTCTTCAGGAACTCGGGATCCTTGTAGTCAATGTACTTGATACCGCTCTTCTTGAAGCGGCAGTACTTCTTCTTCTTCGTGTCGATAGAAGGAGCATTCAAATAGCGGATTTCTGATTCTTGTGCCATAGTTTAAGCCTCCTCTTTATTAGCAAGTTTGTTACGACGCTTCACAGCATACTCAATGGCATACTTGTCAAGCTTAACAGTCTGGAAACGGATGACTTTCTCGTCACGACGGAAAGCAGTCTCCAGCACCTTCACTACTGATGGCTCAGCCTTGAACTCTACGAGGCAGTAGAAACCTGTAGATTTCTTCTGGATAGCATAAGCCATCTTCTTCAGTCCCCAGGTCTCTTCACTCAGAATCTCTGCACCCTTATCGGTGAGCACCTTCTTGAATTTAGCGACCGTTTCCTTCATCTGTTCATCAGACAAAACGGGAGTCAAAATGAAAACGGTTTCGTATTGATTCATACTACTTAAATAATTAATTAATGTTATTTTTGCAAATTGCGGCTGCAAAGGTACGAAATTATTCATAATTCATCATACATAATTCATAATTATTTCGTAGTTTTGCACAAAATTTAACTATTTTATGAAGAAATACACCCCATATCTTGGCATACTCCTTATTATATTAGGAACTATCACGCTGATTTTGACGCGCATCAACGCGCTCTCCAGCCATAACTCGCTGCTGCTGACAGGACTACTGCTCATCGTGGCGGGCATTCTTCTGCACATTCGCAACATCAAGCACGAAAGCAAATATTAGAGAATTCTTACACCTAAAGGTATAAGCGAGCAAAGCTCGTAGGAAAAATTGAAAATTGAATGGAACACATCAAGATATTTACCCAACTGATAGCCTCGGAACTGCACCTTGCTGAGCAGGCCGTCGAGAACACGCTCAAGCTGCTCAGCGAGGGCTGCACCATCCCTTTCATCTCACGCTACCGCAAGGAGCGCACGGGCGGACTCGACGAGGTGCAGATTACGGCCATCAGCAACCGCAGCGAACGGCTGCAGGAGATAGCCAAGCGCAAGGACACCATCGTCAAAACCATCACAGAGGCCGGCAAGATGACCCCCGACCTGCAGAAGCGCATCAGCGACTGCTGGGAGTCTACCAAGCTGGAAGACCTTTACCTGCCCTACAAGCCCAAGCGCCGCACCCGCGCTCAGGTTGCCCGCGAACAGGGACTGGAGCCGTTGGCCACAATACTCCTGATGCAGCGCGAGAACGACCCCAAACGCGCAGCCCAACGTTTTGTTGTGGGCGATGTTTCTGACATCGCCACCGCCTTAAAGGGTGCTCAGGACATCATCGCCGAGCAGGTGAGCGAGGACGAGCGTAGCCGCAACCAGATTCGCTCGGCCTTCCGCCGCGAAGCCTTCATCGTGTCCAAGGTGGTTAAGGCCAAGAAAGACTCAGACGAGGCTCAGAAATACAGCGACTACTTTGAGTGGGAGGAGCCTCTGAAGCGCTGTTCCAGCCACCGCCTGCTGGCCATGCGGCGCGGTGCCGAAGAGGGCATCCTGCGCCTGAACCTGACCATCGACGACGAGGAAGCCGTCAACCGTCTGCAAAGAAACTATGTACGTGGTAATGGTGCCTGCCAGCGATTAGTGGCAGAGGCCGTCGAGGATGGCTACAAGCGTCTGCTACTGCCATCGATAGAAACGGAGTTCATGAACCTCAGCAAAGAGCGTGCCGACGAGGAGGCCATCCGCGTCTTCGCCGAGAACCTGCGCCAGCTGCTGCTCTCTGCCCCACTCGGCCAGAAGCGCGTCATGGGCATCGACCCCGGCTTCCGTACCGGCTGCAAGGTGGTGTGCCTCGACGCCCAGGGCAACCTGTTGCACCACGAGGCCATCTTCCCGCACCCGCCTGTCAACCACCGCATGCAGGCCAGCATCCACGTCCAGCAGATGATTGCCGACTACCAGATAGAAGCCATCGCCATCGGCAACGGCACCGCCAGCCGCGAGACAAAGGAGTTTGTGGAAGAAAGTCTCTCCGAATTATCCGGAAAGTCCGGAAAATCCGGAATATCCGGAAACTCCAGAATATCCGGAACCTCCGGAAAGCCATCAGTCTTCGTCGTCAGCGAGGACGGCGCCTCCGTCTACTCAGCCTCGAAAGTGGCCCGCGACGAATTCCCCGACGAGGACGTCACCGTGCGTGGTGCCGTCAGCATTGCCCGCCGCCTGATGGACCCGCTGGCAGAACTGGTGAAGATTGACCCGAAGAGCATCGGCGTAGGACAATACCAGCACGACGTCGACCAAACGCAACTCAAGCACTCGCTCGACCAAACCGTCGAGAGCTGTGTCAACCAGGTGGGCGTCAACCTGAACACCGCTTCGCAGCACCTGCTGACCTACGTCAGCGGACTTGGCCCCGTGCTGGCACAGAACATCGTCGACTACCGGCGTGCCAACGGTGCCTTCACCAGCCGCGCCCAGCTGAAGAAAGTGGCGCGCTTAGGACCTGTTGCCTATCAGCAGTGTGCCGGTTTCCTGCGCATCCCCGATGCCAGGAACCCGCTCGACAACAGCGCAGTCCACCCCGAGAGCTACCATGTCGTCGAGCAGATGGCCCGAGACTGCCAATGTACGGTCAACGACCTGATACATAATAAAGGTACGCGTGAACAGATAGACATCAAACGGTATGTGACCGACGACGTGGGTCTGCCGACACTGGCTGACATCATGAAGGAACTGGAAAAGCCCGGTCGTGACCCGCGTGAGCAGATAGAGGTATTCGACTTCGATGCCTCGGTAGAGACCATCGACGACCTGCGCGAAGGTATGGAATTGCCCGGCATCGTGACCAACATCACCAACTTCGGAGCCTTTGTCGACATCGGTGTCCATCAGGACGGCCTCGTCCACGTCTCACAACTCGCCGACCGCTACGTCAGCGACCCCACACAAGTGGTGCGCCTGCACCAGCATGTCCGTGTACGCGTCATTGGTGTCGACCTGCGCCGTCAGCGCATCTCACTGTCGATGAAGGGCATCAAAAAGTAGGGAGAGGCCTCGCGTCAGTCGGTGATGATACGCCCGATGCCGAGCTTAAAAGCTGGCGAGATGCTGTCAATGGTGAAGTCGTAGTAGAGGTTTTCCTCGTCAATGGTCTTGAAGTGCTGCTTCCCCTGAACAGAGTCCTTGGGCGTCTCCCAGATAATGCGCTCAAAGCGCTCCTTGTCGGCTACGGAGTCCGTGCGCAGGATGCAGTCAGCAAAACGGTAGTCGAAGACGACAGTTGTATCCTGCATCTCGCCCATCACCACATCGTCGGCATAGCCAGTAACAAGAGTATTGGTACACAGCAGGAGCATCGGCATATTGGTATTGGTGAAACGGAACGCGGCACCACGGTCGGCCGAGAAAGGATAGAACTGCCCCAGCGTGCAATGGTCCACCACAGCCTCACAACCCTTCAACGCCAGACAGTCGCCAAGGGTATTGGTAAACTGGCAGTAGCTGAGTGCCACCTGAGAGTTGCGGGCCGACAGCCCCACCCCACGGTTGTTATGCACGATAGTCCCTACCATCTGAATGGCTGTGCTGTCGCAGTCAAGCGCATCCCATGCATTTCGTATCTCACAATTATTCAACATGTTATAGCTCGACGACGAAGTGATGCTAATACCTCGCCATTGGCCGCTGATACGGTCGTAGGGCAAGTAGTTGAACATGTGGTCCAGACGGTCACCACGGAACACGCAGTTCTCAGCTACCAACTGTCCGCATACGTCCATGCCCGCGCCGTCGTGGAAATAGAGCGTCGTGTTGCGCAGCGTCAGCGTGGCCGCACTGTCGACGCGGATGCCGCTGCCATACACCACTACGGGCTTGTCCGACTCGATGGTCGTATCGCGGCTCACCACCAGATCCGTGAGTTTCAGCGCATCCCAACTGTAAGTCCGCAAGTTCACCTTCTGCTGCGCGCCGTTCTCAAGGGTAAACAGCAGGTTGTCCTCAACCAACTGCGGCTCCTTGGCATGGTTCTCGTGCGTGGTGACCTCAACGAAAACCAGGATGCTGTCGCCCTTGCGCACCTCAAAGTCAGTACCGACAGGGTCAAGATAGGTGCCGTCCACATTGACGCGGTAGCCCGACTGGGTAGTACGCTCCAGACGGACGGACTGTATCCTGATGCCGTCTGACGACTCATTATGTACCCAGAAGGTCTCAGTCACGGATGGCACCGTGCTGAAAAGCGTGTCAAACTTGACCGTGTCCGTCGAGAACGTCAACCGGTTGCCAGGAGCCGTGCTGAACGAGTCATTGTCAGTACACGCCGCCAACAGGACAGCTATCGTAAGAGTCAAAAAACAAAGTCGTCTTATCATATCATAGATAAAACGACTTTTTCGCACATTTATTGCCTCAACGTCCTTCAAACGACGATTTCCCTGATAGCTTTGTCGCCTCGCAAGTGGACAAAGAATGGGACGATAGGACGGGACGTTAGGACGTTTTGCTAATATTTTATGTTCCAAAAGGGCGGCACGGGAAAATGGGACGAGGAAGGCGGAGAGGGGAAGAATAAAATAATTTTACATATAATTATTATTCTATTATATATATAATATATATATTATATATATAATAGCTATTTCGTC
>Ga0247608_10003728_pt1 | contig 17550 bp, 15 predicted proteins | sample 176DNAGHGlowgp2_FD_193490 | JGI IMG/M metagenome (GOLD analysis project Ga0247608, IMG submission 193490) | Sheep rumen microbial communities from Palmerston North, Manawatu-Wanganui, New Zealand - 1766 DNA GHGlow gp2 | ecosystem: Host-associated > Mammals > Digestive system > Stomach > Rumen ... | reverse complement strand
CATCCTCAGGTCTCCTCTCGGTGAGAGCGATACCGTACCGACCTTAGGACCGTCCGGCAGACAAGAACGTTTGAACTGCTGCGTGAAGAACCTCCTCACGAAAGTATGGAGCCACTTGAAGATCGTCTCATCATCATAATCACCTGCATAAGCAATGCGTGCCATCCTGAATATCTTGGAAGGTGCAAATGCATACCGCATGAAGTAATACAGGAAGAAATCATGGAGTTCGTAAGGCCCTACTATATCCTCTGTCTTCTGTGCGATATTGCCGGATTCATCAGGCGGCAGAAGTTCAGGTGATACAGGTGTATTGAAGATGTCCATCAGGACGGACGAGAGCTTCTTATCCTCAGCTTCCACTCTCTTCGCCTCGTAGCATACGAGGTGGCGAACAAGTGTCTTGGGGATAGATCCGTTAACGCCGTACATCGACATATGGTCACCGTTATATGTTGCCCATCCGAGAGCAAGTTCAGAGAGGTCACCTGTACCGATAACAAGACCTCCTGTCTGGTTAGCGATATCCATTATGACCTGTGTCCTCTCCCTCGCCTGTGCATTCTCATAAGTTACGTCGTGATCATCCATTGAATGACCGATATCCTCAAAGTGCTGAGTAACACTCTTGGCGATACTGATCTCCTTGATCGGAACACCGTAAGATGCGGCCAGATCGAGAGAATTGTTCTTCGTCCTTGAAGTCGTTCCGAAGCACGGCATCGTAACCGCCTGAATATTCTCCCTTGTGATGCCGAGCTTATCGAAGGCATGGACTGTAACGATGAGAGCCAGCGTGGAATCAAGTCCGCCTGACAGTGCGATGACAGCCTTATCGCATCCGATCGCATGAAGTCTCGTGGCAAGACCTGCTGCCTGCATATTGATTATATCCTCACACCTGCTGTCGAGTTCGCCTGCATCCTCCGGAACAAAAGGCATCTTCGACAGAGGCCTTACGGGCTCACAGATGTCCGGGATCACGATATCGACCGGCACATTAGCAAGCTCGTTATCAGGATACTCCAGATAAGTGTTCATCTTCTTCCTCTCGTGGATGATCCTCTCGACATCAACGTCACTCCAGATAAGATCATGGTCATATCCCCTTCTTGTCTTAAGGATCCTTCCGTTCTCCGCGATGATATCGTGTCCTGCAAAGACCAGATCCGTGGAAGACTCACCGAACCCGCAGTCGGCATATACATAAGCGCAGTGCTGCTTTGCCGATGCCATGGATACGAGCCTCTCCCTGTATTCAGCCTTACCGATGATCTCGTCGGAAGCCGATGGATTAAGTATGATGAGAGCTCCCTCCGCACAATAATCTATCGACGGATTATCAGGGACCCAGAGTTCCTCACAGATCTCGACTGCAAACTTGACTTCAGGATGCTCCGAACACTCGAACAGCACCTTGCCAAAAGGTATTCCCTCGTGATAACCGAGTTCTTCATACCCGTCGTATGAAGCGAACCATCTCGCCTCATAGAACTCCCCGTAGTTGGGGATGATCCCCTTCGGAACGATGCCGGATATCTCACCCTTGCTGATCACGGCAGCACAGTCATAGAGCTTGCTGCTATGCACTACCGGAAGGCCGACGACGAAGCTGACATCAAGTTCAGCCGTCCTCTCAGCAATATCGAGAAGCGCTGCGAAAGCCTTATCCGTAAACACCTTCTGCAGGAACATGTCCTGGCATGTATATCCCGTGATGCAAAGCTCGGGGAAAACGAGCAGAGAGATCTTATTCTCCGCCGCCCGGTTAACCATCTCAACTATCCTGTCTGCATTGAACTGAATGTCTGCGACCTTGACTTCCGGAGTCGCAGCACCGACTCTGATATAACCGTCTATCATAAGTTACACCTCTCTTGGACTATGATTGCGTATTATAGCATATTTTTATATATAGTATTCAGCTCGGGTATCCTGCACTCAATAATAAGCATCCTCGATGCCGTCGATCTCGTCGTACTCCTCTTCGAGATCCTCTTCCCTCCAGCGTCTCTCGCGTTCAGCGATCTTCCTGTCACGCTTGCTCATGCCGGTGTGATCAGATGACGATGTAATGATATCAGCATCTTCAAAACATACGATATCGGCAACAACTTCCTGATAATCCACATGCACCATGATACACCTCCTCAGTCGCAGAAAATCGCATCTAACATCTCAAGCTCATCTATCCACTGCGGATCATACTTGGACCTCTTCATCCTGGCATTACACTTGGGACAGTTCTTATAAGGCTTCTTCGCCGGATTATGGCAGACAGAGCATTCATAAATATCACCCTTAAACAGATGAGCATGCTGTGTCCAGTAACCGGTCTTATTGTGATTCTTGCCAAAGATACCCATATGAACGCCCTCCTTATGATCCGCCTGCCTACATTATATATTGAGGTGAGTGAGATAAAAAGGACACTTGACCCATATTCTGCATATCTTCCCAAAAAAACTGTCCCGCACAATGCGGGACAGCATCACATTCAGTTAGATCTGAAGATCATTTCGCGACGGCCTCGGAGATGAACTTCCTGATGTTGCTTACATTTGCGAATGTCTCATAGCCTGTTCCGTTGGGAACGATGAGAGTCGGAGCCTGCATGATGTTGAACTTAATGCTCAGATCCTGCTGTTCCTCTGCATCGATGAGCTCATAGTCGATGCCTGCATCTGCAAGGAACTTCTTTGCTGCCATGCAGTTGGGACATGTCTTTGTCGTGAAGAGCATAGGCTTGTCAGAGATCTCCGCATCTTCGCTGCATCCGCAGTTCTGATCTGCATGAGCAACAGGGCCCTTATGCTTGAGGACTGAATGCTCGATGTCGTAGAGCTTACGGTCCTTGAACTCCTGTGCCTTGCCGTCGTTCCAGTTCTGGACCGGACGGTAGTAACCTGTGATACGGCTGTATGTCTCTGTCTTCTTACCGCAGTAAGGACATTCGTCAACCTTGCCTGCGAGGTAGCCGTGAGCCTGGCAGATCGAGTATGTGGGAGACATCGTGTAGTAAGGTAGCGAATAGTTCTCGGCGATCTTACGAACGAGGCTTGCGGCACTCTTCCAGTCAGGGAGCTTCTCGCCTAAGAATGCGTGGAATACAGTACCGGATGTATAGAGCGTCTGGAGCTGATCCTGGATATCAAGAGCATCATAGATGTCTGAAGAGAAGCCGACGGGCAGATGTGAGCTGTTTGTGTAATAGTAAACGCCGCTTGCATCATTTGCCGTGATGATATCGGGATAGCGCTTCTTATCGTGCTTAGCAAGTCTGTAGGATGTTGACTCTGCAGGCGTTGCCTCGAGGTTATAGAGGTCACCGTACTGTTCCTGGTAATCTGACAGACGCTCTCTCATGTGGTTCAATACCTTCTTGGCGAACTCCTGTGTCTCTTCGTGTGTAAGATCCTTCCTGAGCCAGTTTGCATTGAGGCCCACCTCGTTCATGCCTACCAGACCGATCGTTGAGAAGTGGTTGTCGAATGAACCGAGATAGTGCTTTGTGTAAGGATACAGACCCTCATCGAGGAGCCTTGTGATCGTCTGTCTCTTAACCTTGAGGGAACGTGCAGCGATGTCCATCATCTTGTCGAGACGCTTGAAGAAATCATCCTGATCCTTGGCGAGGTATGCGATCCTGGGCAGATTGATCGTAACAACGCCGATGGAACCCGTGGACTCACCTGAGCCGAAGAATCCGCCGGACTTCTTGCGGAGCTCACGGAGATCAAGTCTTAATCGGCAGCACATGGAACGCACGTCTGAAGGCTCCATGTCGGAGTTGATGTAATTGGAGAAATAAGGTGTTCCGTACTTTGCTGTCATTTCGAACAGGAGCTTATTGTTCTCTGTCTCAGACCAGTCGAAATCTCTCGTGATCGAATATGTAGGGATAGGATACTGGAATCCTCTGCCGTTAGCATCACCTTCGATCATGATCTCGATGAATGCCTTGTTGACCATGTCCATTTCCTTCTGGCAATCCTTGTACTTGAAGTCCATCTCCTTGCCGCCAACGATACAGTTGAGCTCTGCGAGATCGTTAGGGACTGTCCAGTCGAGCGTGATATTGGAGAAAGGAGCCTGCGTACCCCAGCGGCTGGGTGTGTTAACGCCGTAGATGAATGATTCGATGGACTTCTTGACCTGATCATAGTTAAGATCATCGGCCTTGACGAAAGCTGCGAGGTATGTATCGAATGATGAGAATGCCTGAGCACCGGCCCACTCATTCTGCATGATACCGAGGAAGTTGACCATCTGGTTGCAGAGTGTTGCAAGGTGTGACGGAGGCGCTGATGTGATCTTGCCCGTGATGCCGCCAAGTCCCTGCTGGATGAGCTGCTTCAGCGACCATCCTGCGCAGTAACCAGTGAGCATGGACAGATCGTGGATGTGCATATCTGCGTTGCGGTGAGCATTTGCGATCTCCTGATCGTAGATCTCAGACAACCAGTAGTTTGCCGTGATGGCGCCGGAATTGCTGAGAATAAGGCCGCCTACGGAATAAGTAACAGTGGAGTTCTCCTTAACACGCCAGTCATCGATCTTAACATAGCTGTCTACGAGTTCCTTGTAGTTAAGTGCTGCGGACTTCATCGCACGGATCTTCTCACGGTTCTTACGGTAGAGGATGTATGCCTTGGCAACGTCCTCATAACCTGTTCTCTGAAGAACGGACTCAACGCTGTCCTGGATCTCCTCGACAGTGATCTTCCCATCCTTGATCTTCGGCGAATAATCCGCCGTAACCTTAAGTGCGAGAAGATCGATAACGTCATCGTTATACTCAACCTTCGTCGCCTCGAAAGCCTTCTTGATAGCGTCTGAGATCTTGCTGATGTTAAAATCTACGACCTTCTCATCTCTCTTAACAACCTGATACATAATGCCCTCCGTAATGTTTATATTGTTGTTGTTTTATTCTTCTATGCCCCTGATCTGTGCGTTGGGGACTTTGTCTCTTACTATGGAAAGGAGCTTCTCCATCTTCTCCATCGAAGGTGAAGTATACCTTCCTTCTTCGATCAGTTCACCCGAGTCTTCAAACTGCTGAAGGAAATATCTGTCAGCTCCTTCTATCAGTTCTCCGATCTTCCTCATGATCTCTTCATCATGGACCTCTTCGATCACTGTTGTCCTGAACTCGTGCTTTATGCCGCTGTTCCTCAGGATCGAGATGCTCTCCATGAGCTTTGCCACCGGCGGATCAGCAAGTCCGCAGACTGCGCCGTAACCTTCCATGCTGCTCTTGATGTCCATCGCCACGAAGTCGAGGAGGCCCTCATCAAGTATCTCCTTCAGTCTCCCGGGCAAAGCACCGTTCGTATCAAGCTTCACAAGATAACCGGCTTCCCTGATCTTCCTGATAAAGTCCTTGATATCCGGGTGGATCAAAGGTTCACCGCCTGTTATCGCCACTCCGTCCAGAAGACCCTTCCTCTTCCCAAGGAACTTGAAGAACTCTTCCTCCGTTATCTCACCCTCGACATGTTCCCTTCCCGGAATGACGAGAGATGAGTTGTGACAGTACGGACATCTGAAATTGCATCCCAAAGTGAATACGGTACAGGCCACATGCTCGGGAAAATCCAAAAGTGTTAATTTCTGCAGTCCGCCGATTCTCATATGCGTTCCCCTTCACTCAAGTTACGCATGTCATTTTAACTATATATTGTGGTTAAGTCAACCCCTACCACAATATATTGTGGTCATTTGTAATATTTAGGTGGCAAAAACGGCGGCAAGATACCGCCGGACCTTATGGAGACTGATCAGAACCCCATTGCGGCAAGCGCTTCGGATTCGGTCTCTTCCGCATTATCCATGCCGAGGCACTCGGTTATGACGAGGTACACACGATCGTTCTCGCAGAAAGCTGCAAATCTGAACTTGCATAATTCTCAGAGTTTTCTGCCATAAAGAAATCAATGTCACCATCTTTGCCTGACTGCTCTTCGCTTAGCGCCTCATTCTTCTTCCTGATATTCGCGATCATTGAATCATAAGCCTTTTTTGCCTTATCGTGGTCATCCATTTTGTAACCGAGTAATATATAACCGCTAAGGCCGGTCACTTTCGAGATGTCCTTATCGTTGAAAGAGATATTGTAGAGCACATCGACAAAACGGCATTCCGCGGACAGATCTCCAGTGAGGTCATCTAATCCGAGCTTTATGCTGTCCGGTCTGTCTGAGCTGGCATAAAATGCTCCCGTGTCCGTCATGCCAAACGACCTGAAATCGTCTATGTCGACTGTCCTGGCGCCCAGCTGATCCGCGACGACCTTGACCCTGTTCTCTACCGGCGTGATCTTGGTGCAGTCGATCCCTTCAAGGTCCGGCGAAGGGATATCCATGTATCCGCAGATCTCATCAAAGGAATCTGCCATCGCATTTGTTTTCGATTCGTAACCGGTAAGGGCAAGAACGCATTTACCATCGAGATAGAAAGCGTAGCACGCCGCATTCCTGTTACCGGGCTTCGTGATCATTGTATAGTTGATGCCATCCCCGTCAGAACTGACGGTATTATCCTTTTCTTCGTATCTGGAGACCATCTCATCATAGTAGTCAGATGCACTGTCAGAAGAATCAAACTCTGAAGCAACGCCGCCGATCACGTAATATGAACTGTCACCCGTCTTATCCCTGCAGACAAAGACGGTGGCACTATCCATATCTCTTGAATACATGTCACTCATAATGCCCTTTCCGAGGGCCTCATATACACCATTGATCTCCTCGTCCGTCATCACATCCCTTATATCGCTGTCTCCGGCCTGAACGAACATACCCGCGGCAAGTGCCCTCCTGTTGTCCAGGTCTTCAGTTAATCCCGTGACATCGTCATATGGCTCGCGGTCAGTCTGATCCAGGGCCTCCGCGAAAGCATCCGGCGACAGCACGCTCTTCTTCATGCATGATGAGGCCGCAAAAACAAAGACCGATACCAACAGCAACAAACAAATCCTACGCATAATGATCAACCTTCCAATTCTTCACCAATGATAAAGAACTCGTCATAATACTCCTTGAGGAGTTCTGCATTATCACCGTATTCCTTATATTCCGCTTCTCCCGCTCCGTTGACAAAACCTGCTTCAAGCTCGCTCTGACGGTCCTCGAGTCCTCCGATGAGGCTCTCGAGCTCACGCAGACGGTCGCGCTTCCTGGCAAGTTCCTTGCGTGCCTGCGCGGGATTAACACCCGAAGATTCACGGACAGGTCTTGTATCCTTCTTCTCCGGGACAGTCTCCGTCTGAACAGTAACCTCTTCCCTGGTCCTGTAATCTCTCAGATAGTATTCATATTTATCATAGACCCGCGCCTTCAGATCCTTAAACCCGAGGATCTTGTCTGCACATTTCTCGATGAAGAACCTGTCGTGGCTGACACACACGATAGCTCCGTCGTAGTAGCTCAGCGCATCCTCAAGGATCTCCCTTGAATTGATATCCAGGTGGTTCGTAGGCTCATCGAGAACGAGAAGATCGGGATTCTCGTTGAGGAGTTTACAAAGGTACAGTCTCGACCTCTCACCTCCGGAAAGAACGCCAACTGTCTTGAATACGTCATTGCCCCTGAATCCGAACCGGGCCAGAAGGCTCCTTGCATCTGTTACTGTCAGATCGGAATCTTCTATGAGCTCATCGAACAGCGACCTGTTCTCATCTTCAAAAGGCACGAACTGTCCCATCACGCCGCACTTAAGGCCTGAGGATATTATCACCGTTCCCGACGTGCCGTAATCATCTCCGGTAAGAAGGTGCAGCAACGTAGTCTTGCCGCAGCCGTTGGGACCGCAGAAGAACAGCTTCTCATCCGCCATCAATTCAAAAGACACATTCTCGAACAGCGGTGTGTCACTGTCGTCGAACTTTTTGGTAACATCCTCGCATTTGAGGATCAGACGGTCGCTCTTACCGGTCCTCTCTGCAGGGACAGCCTTGAAGTTCATCGCAGCATATCCTGCAGGTCTCTTATCCTTTTTGGATTCCAGGATCGCCTCAAGCTTATCGACCATCTTCTCACGCTGATGGTAGCCAGATATATTGCGGTGCGACAGCATCGTCTGCTTGACTTCGAGCTGGTGCAGATACTCAGCCTCAAGATTCCTGATCTCAGCTTCAAGTGTCTTCATCCTCTCGGCTTTCTGTTCCTTGTAGGCGGTATAGTTGCCGCGGTACTGCGTTATGTGACCGTTATCGAGTTCGATCACCCTGCTTGCCACACGGTCGATAAAGCGTCTGTCATGCGTAATGACGAACACCGCCCCGCCGTAAGACACGAGGAATTTCTCGAGCCACTCTATCGCCTCGAAATCCAGATGGTTCGTCGGCTCGTCAAGGAGTATGACATCAGGATGCTCCACGATGAGCCTCGCAAGGCATACGCGCATCTTCTCGCCTCCGGAGAGCGTCATGAGATCAGTCCTGTCATCGATACCGGTAAGACCCAGTCCTCCCAGGGCATCCTTCAGGCGGTGCTCATAATCATAACCGCCCATCGCCTCATATTCTGAGATCAGATCTGCATAGGAAGCCATGAGTTCGTGACGTTCGGGATCATCGGCCTTGGATATGTCAGATTCCAGGAGCGCGATATCTGCTTCAAGTTCCTGCATCTTCTTCGGCTTAAGACTTGCCTTGGACAGATCCTGCTCATCCATGTTCTGTGACAGGAACCCTGCCATTGTATTGCCGTGCATTATGACCTTGCCGCCTGTCGGCTCTATCTTGCCGCTTATGATCTTAAACAGCGTGGACTTACCCGCGCCGTTGTCGCCGACAAACGCGATCCTGTCACCTTCTTCAACACGGAAAGACACGCCATCTAAGATCTGGCGTGTCCCGAAATTCATCGTGATGTCTTCAACTGTTATCAGTGGCATAATTCAACCATCATTTAACGAGTTCACCGGTAAAAGAGATCATGAACTTACTCTCAGAGTCTCTCGTCGTGATCTTCAGTATGACTTCATCGTCTTTCTTGATGTTCTCTGCACCTTTCCCCGTAGCATTCAGGTAGAGCGTGGGTCCCAGATTAGGCATAGGCATGGAATAGATCTGGCCGTAAGTATAATCATGCGTTGCCTTGACCTTGACGGTCTTGCCTATGATCTTGTCATCACCCTTGTACGCCTCATAAAAATCGAAAGGCGTATCATAATCAGCAGACTTGCCGCCGCAGCCTGCAAAGACTGACACCAGACCGAACATCATCACTGCGATCAAAAGGATACTTGTAGATCTTCTCATAACGGGAACCTCTCCCCCTATCTTATTACGGGGATATTATACCATTATGACCTCTGCTTTGAACATACCGTCTGCAAGTGACAGTTTGAGACTGTATCCGAGGAGTTTTAAGTTATTGTCGGCTATCGCCAGACCAAGGCCTGCGCCTTCCGTGTTGTGCCTGGAACTGTCTCCTTTGACGAAAGGCTCCTTGAGTTTTTCTGCATCGCTTATGATCTCTTCCGTAAGATTTGATACCGAGAAACTCTTCTCTTCCATGGAGACCGTGACCGTTGTATCTTCAAGAGCGTATTTCGCACAGTTAGAGAACAGGTTCTGGATGACCTGCTTCATCAGTTCACGGTCTGTCTTTACATTAATATCGTCGTTCGTGAGCACCATCACCGAAAGCCCGCGGAGTTCCATAAGAGGCTTTGTCTCATCAGACACTTCGTTTATCAGGGTCCTGATGCTGACATTCTCTGTTTTTGCAGCCTTTCTTTCTGAAGACTCGCTCCTGGAATAATCCAGTATCTCCTCGATCATCTTGCTCATCACCGACACGTTCGAGATTATCCTGGACGAGTAGTATTCCCTCTTATCGGTATTGACATCAAGATTGAGGTTCTCGGCATAAGCGGAGATAGCCGCAAGCGGCGTCTTGAGGTCGTGCGTCATGGCACGGGTCATCTTCCTTCTGTATTCGAACATCTCGTATTGAGTTTTATCATGAGAGTACTTAAAGACAGATACGACAGCAGCAACGATCAATAATACTGCAAATGATACTGAATAAGCTAATGCAAGTCTCCCTCTGTTGATCACCATGTAATCAGGCGCAGTATAATCAGACATCTTCAGATATATATCCCAATAATAGGAATCCGTAACGTTGACGTCGGAAAGGGTATCCTTGACTTTTCCAAGGGAACCGGGATTTCCGATATCTACAAGTCTCGTAGATCCGGAGTTAACAAGCTCGTTTTTATCCTGCTGAATAAAACCAGTCTTTGCCTCCTTTGGAAGAGAATCTGTCAATTCAGTATTATCAAAGCTATCTACAGCCTTCCAATACCGGTACTGTTTATCGGGTTCAGCCACAAACATCTTCTCCGGAATAAAAGTACTCTTTGCATAGTGCTGTAGAAATGAAGACATATAAACTTCTGCAACACTATCTTCGTCGCTATAGCTCATGTAAGAAGAGTATCTGTCACCCAGGTAATCTCTGAGAGGTTCTATGTAAGAGAGATCAGATATCTCAAGAACGGAATCCGTGCTGACGGCAAATACCTGCCTGCTTGAATCAGCTATCCGATATTCATTAAGATAGACGACTGAATCAACACCATAATTCTCATACATATTGCAGAGCATAAACTTTACGTTTCCAATTACAGTATTTGGCCGTCTATACTGATAGTGCTGCTGAACATAGCTTTTAATCTCCTCGAACAATCGAGTTCTTGCTGTCAAAAACTCATCCTCGGACGTTAAGTTGTAATTCCTCGCATCAAGGGTAAAATAGACTGCCAATACAGACCATGCAATCAATATGTATATGACCGCAGTCCTCAAAAATCTCGGCAAAAACTTAGGCCTCTTCATCAGTCCCCCGTCAACTTATATCCCATGCCGAAAACAGTCTTGATCTGCTTCCCTGCTGCCCCGAGATCAGCTCTGAGCTTCCTTATCTGATTATCAACGACCCTGTCAACACCATCAAAATCAGTTCCCCACACACGGTCTAACAGAACCTCTCTTGTGAGAACGTTTCCTTTGTTATCAAGAAATGCCTTCAGGAGGAAGTACTCTTTCGGCGGGAGTTCAACAGGAACGTCATTTACATAGACCTGCATCTGCAGAGTATTCATCGAGATCATTCCGCACCTGATCACAGTGTCTCTGCCCGGATCATCCCCGGCTATCCTGCTACGGTTCAGCAATGCTAATACTTTCGCATATAAAACTTTAAGGTAGAACGGCTTGACGACGTATTCATCGCCGCCAAGTTCGTACCCCCTTAATATGTTGTCTTCAGTTCCAAGTGCAGTAAGGAATATTATCGGGACGTTCCCCATACTCCTTATCGCCTTACAGATATCAAATCCGGACACCCCGGGAAGCATTATGTCTAAGATGACGATGTCATATACATTATTCCTCGCCATCTCAAGACCTGTCATGCCGTCACCTGCGAGGTCTACTGTAAAGTGTCCCCCGCTCTCGGCAATAAAGAAATCATAAATAGCTTCCCTGATCTGTGCGGAATCCTCCACAACTAACATCCTGCAGTCCATAATAGTCCTCCGGGTAATATGTTAGCGCAGAGTTGTAACCATTTTATGTCTATCGTTTCATTATCTCCTCATGCCTGCACATGCTAACAAGAGGATACCGACAATGTACAGGAAATAGATAGCATAGAAGATCGTAAATCCGAGGCCTCCGAAGAAACCGGCTCTGCTGACAATCGAGCAGACAGTGATCTTCGTTGTATGAAGACCTCCCTTGTCGAGGTATTCAAGGATCGCTTTCCTGTTGGAACCACCCATGATCATGCCGACGATGCTGGCGATCGGGAAACCTGCAAGGATAGCTGCTGTAATAGCCTTCTTGAGGAATCCGGAAGCTGCCTGCTCATAATTGGGATCATAAATAGGATTCACCATTGTCGCGCCGGGCTGAGGCTGATAATTAGTCTCGACGTTGTTGTAATTGTTGTTTTCCATAAAAACCCTCCCTTATTGATTGAAATCGATATTATTATAATCGAGAGCCTTGCAGGTTACAAGCAAAACCGGACAGTGACACTTACTTCCTGCTTATGACGTCAATGACGTCGCCTACTGTCCTGATCTTGACGAAATCCTCGTTCGAGAACCTGAAATCAAACTTCTCCTCAAGCGATACGGCCATCGACAGAAGTCCGATCGAATTAAAGCCGAGATCATCGCGCAGATCGGTCTCAGGTGAGATCGAACTGATATCGATATCTTCTCCCAATGATTCTCCAAGTGTCTCTCTTATGCCTTCGATGATCTCCATTTATTTACCCTCCATTATCTTCTCGTAAACCCTGCGCAATTCATTGATATGTTCGAGCAGGCTGTTTGCAAGGTTATCCATCTCAGCTACGGACATGAACTTCTTGCTGGTGTAATCGCTTACATTGAACGGCTTGCCGACAACTGCGACCCTTCTATTATACCAATGCTTCTGCTTAAGTGAATAACAAGGTACGATCGGTACATTAGCCTGGCTTGCGAGCAGTATCGCTCCGCTCTTGATCTCACTTAAGTCGGTTTCAACACCCCGGTTGACATAACCCTCGGGAAAGACAAGGAGCGCCTTGCCGTTCTTGAGCACAGCCGTGGAATTGCGGATCGCTTCGATGTCTATGGCCTGCCTGTTGATCTCGATACACCCTGCCCCTCTGCATAAGAAAGCCTTGAACCTGTTCTTCATGAAGAGTTCTGATGCAAGGTAGAACATCCTCCTGTTGCTGAACACCGCCGAATAGAACCAGGGATCTTCGTATGAGACATGGTTCGCAACGATTATCATACCGGTATCCTTTATCGTATTCCTGAACGGCTTGCCATCAATATCATACTTGCGTGGTACGCGAAGCCCTCCGATCAGGAGTACTATGCCGTGGGATATATCGTAAAAGAACTCGCCTATTCCGTACTTGCCTTTCTCGAACATACTTTACCTGCCCAGCCTCCTCTTGAGTTCGGCACCGAGAGAATCGACAAGTTTCTCAAGGTTCTTTGTTATCAGTTTCAGCTGCTCCGTTTTGGGCAGATCTGTCTTCCCTTCAAGAAGATCCGTCGCTTTTACAGGATCACCGATCATTACATGTGCCCTCTTGAACAGACCGTAATTGCCATCCGTATAGCATGGAAGGATCATTGCATCTGATTCAAGTGCGATGATGGCAACGCTCGGTTTGAAAGGAAATGGCTTTCCGTCAACAGGAAGCCTTGACGACGGGAAGATGCCTACGGATTCTCCCCTATCGAGACAGTCGATGGAGTCCTCGATAAAAGAGAAGTCGTAAGCGTTGCGGTCGACCTTGATGCACCCCATTCGGTGCAGCATCCAGTTCATGTACCTGCCCTTGTTGAACATTACTTCAGCAACGGTAAACCTCAGGTTAGTTCCGAAGAAACGGATCCAGTAAAGAGGCATATCAAGAAGCGATAAGTGATTGGACACAAGGATGAAGGGCTGCTTTCCGGGCTTGAACTTGCTGTTCATATAGCGTATCGACGGCTTAAGGAATACCCACATCGGCAAAAAACCGGTGACCTTAAAATAGTAAGTAAGGAACATGTTCTGGCGGAATCTTCTCATCAGTTCTTCTGCTCCTCGATATATTTCCCCAATGCCTGAGGCGTATTGCAGGAATACGTCTCGACCTGATATCTCTTGTTGATCTCCGCGATTATCGCGAAGAACTGAAGGCTCGTTGCATTAAGATCGAGCATGATGTCGGAATCAGGCCTGATATCGTTCTTGCTGCACTCCAGCACATCAGCTATGATGTCTGTCACCTCTGATATTATCTTCGGATCACATTCCGCATCAACCGATCTCTTATCAGGCACATATCCGCTCATTGGAATGAGCCTTATATCCCCCGCACTGATGCCACGGAGCAGGAACTGTCTGCTGACCTTGATGGCTGTAGGAGACATGATCGGATCGTTCGTAAAATAGAACTCTCTTATCTTGAATCCTGAAGGCAGAGTATCATTTATGCTGCGGATCTCACTGTAGATCGATGTGGTCATCTCCTCTGTTGCATCATTACCGAGCTGGACAACGACAGACAATACCTCATCGCCGTTATCACCGGGTTTGCCAAAGCATGAGAAGTTAACATGTTCCTTAAGAACGATCATCTGCTCGATGACGTCAGGGTTTATATTCTCCCCGTTTGCCCCGATCACGACATCCTTGGCTCTTCCCGAGATAAAACAGTAGCCGTCCTGAAGAGATGCAACATCCTTTGTATCGAACCATTCCTCCTTGGGCTGGATGACTCCGTCGATCATAATCTTCGAGCTTACAGATGTTCCTTTGATCATGAGGGTGCCTTCATCAGAGATCTTATACTCGATCGATTCAAGGCTGTGCCCTACGGAATTCATGTTACGGTATTTGGGTCTGCTCCTCAGTTCTACGGATGTGATGCCTACCTCACTCATGCCATAGCCGTTATGGAGCGGATATCCGATCCCGTTGAACAGTTCAAGACACGAATCCTTGATGTAGCTTCCCCCGCTGATGCAGAACTGGACAGAAGGTCCGAACACCTGCTCCGTCACCTCGCCCATTATCCGCTTGGCAGCCTTAGATCCCCAATAGGGAAAGATATTCTGAAGGGCCGTGCATATCTTAAGGCCTCTTCTGAAGGTCTTCTGCTTACTTTCCGGCATCATCCTGACGCCCTTTTGTATCTTCTCCTCAACCGTATGCCACAACAGAGGCACAGCGAAGATATGAGTGACTTCGTGCCTTCTGCATGTCCTTGCTATCGTATCCGGTGAATAATCCTTCAGGAAAACGAACGTCCTCCCGAAGAATGCAAACCAGTAATATACCGCAAACAGCCCGAAAATATGATAGAACGGCAGGAACGCCAGCTGCTTGATCGACCCGTTGTACATGGAAGCCATCCTCGGGCTCTCCCTGATTATCTCAGTCGCATCAAGTATCTGCTTGGATATCTCAGATCCGGTATAAAAGCACACAGTCTCATGAAGCGACGTTGCCGACGTGGACAGACAGAACTCGTTCTCGAACACATCGTCAGGGCAGACAAGATCCGTCTCCTCGAACGAAGCCTTGAACACTTCTTCAAAATCGATGAACTCGCCTGTCAGCTCCGTGGACTTAAGGCCCACTATCTTTGTGATCCCCAAAGTCTTAAGGATCGCTTCCGACAGGCTCTTCGGATGCCTGCAGTTGACAAGATACGGCTTGTTGCCGCTCTTAAGTATCGACCAGTATGCGACGATCCATTCGACGGAGTTCTCCATTTCGAGGGCGACATATCCGCCAGTGGCGCCAAGCCTGGAATACATCAATGCAGAAGCTCTGTCAATGAGCGTCCTGATCTCGGAATACGGCCATTTGCGTATGCGGTAGCCTTCACACGTCTCGCACATGATAAGACCATTGTTCCTGAACATGATCTCATAGACAGCACGAAGATCCATGTCTGAACTGAGGAGTGCTTCCGTGTTGTACTTTACATAATCACGAAGTACTTTCTTCACCCGCACTTGCTGACAAACTCCTTTATGGCAGCGTCAAAGCCGGCTTCGTTCACGATCCGAAGACGCGAATGGAAGCCATGATCGAACCAGACTATCTGCTTATTCCTGGAAACGCATGTATCAAAGAGCTTCTGGCTCTTGGGCGGAAGCGAGAAGCAGTCCTCCCTGCTGTAGAGGAACAGGATCGGAAGGTCCCCGATCTGCTTTACGAGCCTGATCGGCGCCTCATTCCTGATGTCAGCGCCGGTATTCTTCTCGATATGATGCATGCACATGGGAAGGATCGGATATACCGGTCTCTTCTCGTACTTGATATGTTCCCTGAAGGTCTCTTTAAATGATACAAAGCAGCCTTCCGTGATGATCGCCTTGATATTGTCCTTCTTCGTACCGTTGATGGCCGCCAGCAGTGCTGTCGTGGTGCCTACGCAGACACTGTGAAGGAATACCTTCCTGATCCCGTGGTTATCCTCAAGCCATGTAAGCCACTTATCAAGATCCCTGTGCTCATGATGACCTAATGAGTGATACTTGCCGTCGCTCTCGCCATGTGCCCGGGGGTCGACCGCCAGGATGTTCATGCCGATGTTGTAATACGGAATGTCAAAATAATATCCATACATAAGGCCCTCGGACCTTCCCGGGATAACGATGATGCACCTGTCATAACCGAAGTCATAGTATTCACCATGAAGCTTCAGGCCGTCGTTCTCAATGTCAACGAGCTGCTTCCTGTCCTCTATCGTCTTGGCGAAAGCAATTCCCGTATCCCACATCCTTACCTGCTCTTCGACCTCCGTGAAAGTACAGGCTGAACCGAACTTTTCCTTGGAAGTCCTTACCACCTGATCCTCATATACTCTGATGGAGATGGGGTACACATATATGACAGAGGCAACAAGACCGCCTAATATCAGCACGGCTGCAACTATCCCGCCTATTACCCAACCATTCAGTGCAAGCTGCATGATCATAATGAATACTACTCCTAAGATATAACTGTTATAATGTCTTGTTCAATTAACAACCAAAACAGTTTGATTGTCAAGGGAATTTTTGATAATATACTCTTTGTGCTTATTTTAAATATATATTTGGAGGTTTACGCACATGAGTTTTGTTATTATTCCCGACACAGCCTGTGATCTCAATAAGGAGCTTAGAGAGAGATTCGGACTTGATGATTATCTGAGAGGAACGATCTACTTTCCCGATGGACACAGTGAGCTGATATCACTTGATTGGGAAAAGATGACAGCAGATGAATACTATAAGTCAATGACAGGCAAGAGCCCTCTGTACAAGACATCAAGTGTACCTGTAGGAGAGATCAAGAGAATATACGAGAAGCATCTTGCCAATGGCGAGGACGTACTTAGCATCGTACTGTCTTCCGGCCTGTCAACAACATATAACGAGGCAGAGATGGTTGCCAAGGAACTCCGCGAAGCATATCCCGAGCGTAAGGTGATCGTTATCGATTCACTCCGTTATTCAACTGCACTTGCACTTCTCGTCATCAAAGCATGCATCAAGAGGCAGGAAGGCGCTACTATCGAAGAGACTGCAGAATACATCGAAGGTCTCAAGTCTTCCGTTCACCAGATGGGCTTCATGGACGATATGAAGTTCCTTGCAAAGGCTCACAGAGTATCCAATGCCAAGGCTTTCTTCGGAACGCTCATCGGTGTTGCCCCTCTTGCCGACTTCAACAGCAAGGGTCTGTCAGAAGTTATTGCAAAGACCAAGGGTCGTAAGGCAGCTAACAAAGCAACTGTCGAGTATATGAAGAAGATCATCACGGATCCTGAGGATCAGATCATTTTCGTAGCGCACACACTCCGTAAGGAGTTTGCCGAAATGCTCGCAGAGGATATCAAGAAGACTTTCAACCCTAAGGAAGTCATCATGAACGACGTCGGAATGGCATGCGGCGCCAACATCGGTCCCGGCCTTTGCGCAGCATACTTCATCGGTAAGCCCATGAGTGAGTCGATGGAAAAAGAGAAG
>Ga0247608_10003726_pt1 | contig 17558 bp, 16 predicted proteins | sample 176DNAGHGlowgp2_FD_193490 | JGI IMG/M metagenome (GOLD analysis project Ga0247608, IMG submission 193490) | Sheep rumen microbial communities from Palmerston North, Manawatu-Wanganui, New Zealand - 1766 DNA GHGlow gp2 | ecosystem: Host-associated > Mammals > Digestive system > Stomach > Rumen ... | reverse complement strand
AACATCGGCGTGTTCTTTATCGTGGCCGTATCGTCGATAGGCGTGCTGGGAATCCTGCTGGCCGGTTGGGCCAGTAACAGCAAGTACACCCTCATCGGTGCTATGCGCAGTGGCGCCCAGATGATCAGCTATGAGTTGAGCTGTGGTATCTCGATCCTGACGATCGTGTGTCTTGCCGGCACGATGTCAATCACAGGCATCGTCGAGGCCCAGCAAGACGGCTGGTTCCTGTTCAAGGGTCACCTGCCTGCCATCCTCGCGTTCATTATTTATATGATTGCAGCCAATGCCGAGAACAACCGTGGCCCGTTTGACCTGCCCGAGGCCGAGCACGAGTTGACCGCCGGTTACCACACCGAGTATTCAGGTATCCACTTTGGTTTCTTCTATCTGGCCGAGTACTTGAACCTGTTCATTGTGTCGGGTATTGCCACGCTGCTCTTCCTGGGCGGCTGGATGCCGTTGCATGTCCCCGGTTGGGAGGGCTTTAACCACGTCATGGACTTCATCCCCAGTGTGGTGTGGTTCCTGGGTAAGGCATTCTTCATCACGTTTATCTTCTTCTGGATCCGCTGGTCATTCCCGCGCGTGCGCATCGACCAGATGCTTGCTCTGGAGTGGCGCTACCTGATGCCCATTGGCCTGGTTAACCTGGTTATTATGGCCATCGTGGTTACCCAGGGATGGTACTTCGGTGCGTAATAGGGTACTCGCATTGAGGAGATACACATTATTAATAATATAACTAATAACAACATAAAAAAAGTCAATCATAAAGAATATTATGGCTGAAAATTTTGGAAAAATTACTCAGGTTATCGGTCCTGTGGTCGATATCGCGTTTGAGGGCGAGGGCTCAACACGTCCCCCCATCTACACCGCGTTGTCGGTCGAGCGTCCCGATGGCAGTGAGCTTATTCTGGAGGTGGAGCAGCACGTGGGCGAGAACACCGTTCGCTGTGTCGCTATGGACAGTACCGACGGCTTGAAGCGCGGTGCCCACGTTGTGTCCAAGGGCCGTCCCATCTCGGTTCCCACTGGTGACCAGATCAAGGGTCGCCTGTTGAACGTGATTGGACAGAGCATCGACCACCTGCAGCCGTTGCAGGAAGGTGCCCGCCGTGCCATCCATCAGCCCGCCCCCCCATTTAGCGACTTGTCCATCTCTCAGGAAATCCTGTACACTGGTATCAAGGTCATCGACTTGATTGAGCCGTTCAGCAAGGGCGGTAAGATCGGTTTGTTTGGTGGCGCTGGTGTGGGTAAGACCGTGCTCATCATGGAGCTGATCCACAACATTGCCCATGGTCACAATGGATTCTCGGTGTTCACCGGTGTGGGTGAGCGCACCCGTGAGGGTAACGACCTGCTGCGCGAGATGATTGAGAGCGGTGTTATCAACTACGGCGAGAAGTTCAAGGAAGGCATGGACAAGGGCGAGTGGAACCTTAAGGACGTGGATATGAAGGCTGTGGCCAGTAGCCAGGCTACCCTGGTGTTCGGCCAGATGAACGAGCCTCCCGGTGCCCGTCTGCGCGTGGCACTGTCGGGTCTGACCGTGGCCGAACAGTTCCGCGACCAGGACGGTGGCGGTAAGGACATCCTGCTGTTTATGGACAACATCTTCCGTTTCACCCAGGCTGGTAGTGAGGTATCGGCACTGCTGGGCCGTATGCCCTCGGCAGTAGGTTACCAGCCCACACTGGCCAGTGAGATGGGTAAGCTGCAGGAGCGCATCACCTCGACCAAGACCGGTTCGATCACCTCGGTACAGGCCGTGTATGTGCCTGCCGATGACTTGACCGACCCGGCTCCCGCAACGACCTTCAACTTCCTGGATGCTACCTGCGTGTTGAGCCGCAAGATCGCTGAGCTGGGTATCTACCCCGCAGTGGATCCCCTGGCATCGACTTCCCGCATCATGGATCCCAACATCATCGGTGAGGAGCACTACGATGTGGCCCAGCGCGTCATCCACCTGTTGCAGAAGTACAACGAGCTGCAAGACATCATCGCCATCCTCGGTGTTGAGGAGTTGAGTGATGAGGACAAGTTGGTCGTATCGCGTGCGCGCCGTGCACAGCGCTTCCTGTCGCAGCCCTTCTTTGTGGCCGAGCAGTTCACCGGTCTGCCCGGTGTGATGGTACCGCTGGCCGAGACCATACGCGGTTTCAAGATGATTCTGGACGGTGAGGTCGATGACCTTCCCGAGCAGGCCTTCTTGAGCGTGGGTACCATCGACGAGGCTATTGCCAAGGGTAAGAAACTGCTGGAACAGAGCTAATATCCGTTTATCCTGATAGATAATTTATAATCACATGACACTCAAGATAATATCGGCAGAACAGATCGAGTTTGAAGGCACCGTCGATGCCGTGACCCTTCCCGGGGTCATGGGCAGTTTCCAGGTGCTGAAAAACCATGCCGCACTCATTGCCGCCCTCATGGCGGGCAAGATGAGCTATGTGGCCGATGGCAAGACTGTGGAGCGTGAAATCCACGGTGGTGTAGCCGATGTGAAAGATAATGTGGTGTCGGTCTGCTTGTATTGACATATAAAAAAATATGAAAGGCAAGATAATAACCGCGATTGTCGCGCTCGTGATTGTGGCGCTGATGGGGTGGGGCTACTACAGCACCGCCCAGCATCGGGCCCACGGCCACGCCAGCGAGCTGAACCCCAAGGAGACCATCTTTGAGCACCTGGGGGATGCCTATGGCTGGGAGGTGCCGTTCAATCACAGCGTGCGCATCCCGTTGCCCATCATCGTGTGGGGACAGGACGGCTTGCATTGCTTCATGAGCAGCCGCATCACTGGAGGCGAGACCTATGATGGTTTCAAGATCTCGACCAGCGAGGAGCATCACGGCAAGGTCGTTCAAGTGATGGACGACGGTAGCGAGGTGCGCCCCTGGGACTTCTCCATCACCAAGAATGTGGCTGGCATCGCCATTGCCGCGCTGCTCGTGATCTGGATGGTGTTGACACTCAAGCGCTGGTATGTACGCAATGGGATGAAGGCCCCGCGTGGCGCGACAGGCTTCCTGGAGCTAGTGGTGGACTTTGTCTATGGCGACACGATCCGTCCCATCCTGGGCAAGCACGCGCCCAAGTATGCGCCTTACCTGCTCACGGCCTTCTTTTTCATCTTGACGATGAACCTGCTGGGACTGATCGTCATCTTCCCTGGTGGGGCCAACTTGACCGGTAACATCGCCGTGACGCTGGTGCTCGCAGTGTTGACGTTCCTGATCACCACCTTCAGCGGCACCCGTGAGTACTGGAAGGAAATCCTGTGGCCCGAGGTGCCCATGGCGCTCAAGTGCCCTGTTCCCATGATGCAACTCATCGAGGTGCTGGGCATGTTCACCAAGCCGTTGGCCCTGATGGTCCGTCTGTTTGCCAACATGATGAGCGGCCACATGGTGGTCCTCGTGCTGGTGCTGTTGATCTTCATTTTCACCAACCTGTTTGGTGTGGGAGTGGGTATCGGCACAAGCATCTTCTCGGTAGCGTTCACCCTGTTCATGCTCTTGCTGGACGTGCTGGTGAGCTTCATCCAGGCCTATGTGTTCACGATCCTGAGCACCATCTTTATCTCGATGGCGCTTGTGGAGCCCCATCACAGCGAGGCCAAGTAATAACAAAACAAGAAACAGAATAACAAAAAAAATATTAACAACTAAAAAAAACTTAAGATTATGTTAGGAATGATTTTATTGGAAGCTATGGCCAACCTTGGCGCAGCTATTGGAGCAGGTATTGCAGCAATCGCAGCTGGTATCGGTATTGGTAGGATTGGCGGTTCGGCCATGGAGGCAATTGCCCGTCAGCCCGAGTCCACTGGTGACATCCGTAGCAACATGATTGTTATCGCCGCTCTGATCGAGGGTGTTGCTTTCCTCGCCCTGATCGTGTGTGTACTGGCTATTATCATGTAATTTTTCTGGGTTCAGATGGAACTTTTCACGCCTGAATTTGGCCTGGTTTTCTGGATGTTTGTGGCATTCTTGTGCCTGTACTGCATCCTTGCCAAGTGGGCATGGCCCTTCATCATCAAGAGCATGGAGGAGCGCGCCGACAAGATTGACAAGGGTGTGGCCTATTACCAAGAAGCCGAAGCACGCCTGAACAACGCCAAGGCCGAAGCGGACAAGTTGCTTGCCGAAGCCCGCACCGAGCAGGCCGACATCTTGCGCGAAGCCGCCAAGATGCGCAACGACCTGATCGAGAAAGCGCGTGGCGATGCCTCGATCGAGGCCAAGAAAGTAGCCGAAGCCGCTCAAGTTTCCATTGAACAGGCGCGCAAGGAGTCGGAGAAGCAACTGCGTCTCGAAGTGGGCGAACTGGCGCTGCAGATTGCCGAGAAGGTGATACGCCGCAACATCGCCAACGACGACGCCCAGAAAGCGCTTGTTGACCAATATCTGCGTGAGGTTGAGACTAAAAATTAACGCGATATGAGTGACGGACTGATTCCACGCCGATATGCCAAGGCACTGTACAAGTTCGCTGTCGAGAACGGCGACTCGCAGGAAATCTATGAGCTGTTGAAGACGCTCAGTTTCCGCTACACCGCTATCGACGAACTCAAGCGCGCGGTGCTCAACCCCGATATCTCTAACGAGGACAAGGGTGCCTTCATGCTCAAGCTCTTGGGTGCCAAGCCCGGCAGTTCCCTGGACAAGTTCCTGCTGCTGTGCGTTCGCAACAACCGCGCCGAGTACTTGCAGAAGATCTCCCTGGCCTATGTCGATCTCTACCGTGAGGCTCACGAGATAGCCCATGTGGTCATCACCACAGCGGTACCGATGCCCGAGGCCGAGATCAATGCCATTATCGACATTGTCAAGCGACGCCTGGGCGCAATGACACTGGAAATCGAACAGTTGATCGACCCCGAGTTGATAGGCGGTTTCACAGTGAAAATCAACGGCCTGGTGCTTGACGCATCGGTAAAGAGAGAATTGAACGAATTGCAATTACAACTGCAAAAGAAATAATTACAAGAGATGATTAATCCCAGTGAAATATCTGATATATTGAAACAGCAGCTCGTCGATGAAATCGCCAAGCGTCAGGTGGTCTTTGAAGAAGAAGGCACCGTCCTGGAGGTGGGTGACGGCGTTGCTCATGCCTATGGCCTGCACAACGTGGAGGCCAACGAGCTGGTACAGTTTGAGAACGGTGTGACCGGCGTTGCCATGAACCTGGAGGAGAGTGACGTGGGTATCATCCTGCTCGACGAGGTGGACACGGTGACCGAGAACATGAAGGTGCGCCGCACCGGCGAGATCGCCTCCATCGAGGTGGGCGAGGGTCTGCTGGGCCGTGTCATCAACGTGCTGGCCAAGCCCATCGACGGCAATGGCCCCATCGAGGGCAGCAAGCTGCGCCTGCCGCTGGAGCGCAAGGCTCCCGGCGTTATCTTCCGCCAGCCTGTGAACCAGCCGTTGCAGACGGGTCTCAAGGCCATCGACTCGATGATTCCCATCGGTCGAGGCCAGCGTGAGCTCATCATCGGTGACCGCCAGATCGGTAAGACCGCCATCGCGGTGGACACCATCATCAACCAGCGAGCCAACTATGAGGCTGGCAAGCCGGTATATTGCATCTATGTCGCCATCGGTCAGAAGGCATCGACCGTAGCCGCCCTGGTAAACAAGCTCAAGGAGTCGGGCGCTATGCCCTATACCATCGTGGTTGCCGCCACGGCAGCCGATTCGGCCTCGATGCGCTACTACGCCCCCTTTGCTGGCGCTGCCATCGGTGAGTACTTCCGCGACACTGGCCGTGACGCGTTGGTCATCTATGACGACCTTTCCAAGCACGCCGTGGCCTATCGTGAGATCTCGCTGATCCTGAAGCGCCCGTCGGGCCGTGAGGCTTATCCTGGCGATATCTTCTATCTGCACAGCCGCCTGCTGGAGCGTGCCGCCAAGATCAACGAGAATCAGGCTGTTGCCAGCGTGATGAATGACCTGCCCGCACCGCTCAAGCCCATCGTCAAGGGTGGTGGCTCGTTGACGGCACTTCCCATTATTGAGACCCAGGCCGGCGACGTGAGCGCCTATATCCCCACCAACGTGATTTCGATTACCGACGGTCAGATCTACCTTGAGTCGGCACTGTTCAACTCGGGTATCCGTCCTGCCGTCAATGTGGGTATCTCGGTATCGCGTGTGGGTGGTAATGCCCAGATCAAGTGTATGAAGAAGGTGGCCGGTACCCTCAAGATTGCCCAGGCACAGTATCGTGAGCTTGAAGCGTTCACCAAGTTTGGTGGAGACATCGACCCCGTTACCGCCCGCACCATCGACACGGGCCGCAAGAACGAGCGTCTGCTCGTCCAGGCACAATACAGCCCGATGAAAGTCGAGGAGCAGGTAGCCATCATCTACTGTGGCGTGAACGGCCTGTTGCGCGACGTGCCCCTGGACAAGGTGGGTGAGTTTGAGAAACTGTTCATCAACTACCTGCGCGGCAAGCACCAGAGCGATGTGCTCGACGTGCTGCGCACTGGCAAGATTGACGACGACGTGATGTCCAAGCTCAAGAATGCCGCTGCCGAGGTTGCCGCCAAGTATGTGGAGGCTCCCGCCGCCAATTAACACTTCAAGCAATTTAAGTTCGCAAGATGTCAACATTAAGAGAACTCAAGACGCGAATAGGTTCAGTCGCCTCGACGCAGAAGACGACGAGCGCCATGAAAATGATCAGCTCGTCCAAGATGCGCAAGGCCACAGGCCAGCTGCAACGCCTCTCGCCCTACCGCCAGATGGTGCAGCACGTCATCAGCCACCTGCTGGTGACCGACCAGCAGTTTGACTCGCCGCTCATCGCCGAGCGTGATGTGCAGCGTGTGGCGCTGGTGGTGTTTGGCAGTGACGATGGCCTGTGCGGCGGCTTCAATGTCAACATTTTCAAGCAGCTGCTGGTGAGCATCAACGAGGTGCGCCAGGAGTATGGCCAGCAGGTGGGTATCACCATCGTCCCTGTGGGCAAGAAGATGACCAAGGCGGTCCAGAAGATCACCGGCAAGGATATCCAGATGGAGCGTGTGGCCCTCAACACCCGCAGCGGTAGTGAGGAGCTGTATGCCTTCACCGACCTGATGAAGACCCGCTTCCTGGAGCACACGTTTGACCGAGTGGAAATGCTGTACATGCATTTCATCTCCACCGGCAAGCAGGTGTTCACCCGTGAGCAACTGCTGCCCGTGAGCTATCAAGGACTTGCCGACAATGTTGACCCGCGTGCCGCCAACAGCCCTTGCCTGTTTGAGCCCGACGCCAACACCATCTTCAACACCGTGCTGCCCCTGCACATCAAGTCGATGCTCCAGGATGTGTTCATCCAGAGTGCGGCCAGTGAGCAGAGCGCTCGCGTGATGGCGATGCAGGCGGCCAGCGATAACGCCAAGGAGCTGCTCGACGAGTTGCAGCTGGAGTACAACAAACTGCGTCAGCAGGGCATCACCACCGAGCTGCTCGACATTCTGGGTGGCCAGGTGGAACGTTAATGCGATCAATTGTAACGAAACCAAGAAAAGACAAAGAATATGAGCATTAAGGAGTATTTCGTCTCAATCTTTAAAGGCTTTTACAGCCTGATCAAGGGCATGGAGGTGACCGGCAAGGAGCTGGTGACCCCCAAGGTGACCGAGCAGTATCCTGAAAACCGCGCCGAGCTTCACATCCCGGAGCGCTTCAGGGCTACGCTGGAGTTCATCTATGACGACAACGGTTACCACAAGTGTATCGCTTGTGGCAGTTGTGAGCGCAATTGCCCCAACCAGACCATCAGCATCACCAAGCGCATGGTGGACCTGCCCGACGGCAAGAAGAAAATGAAGCTTGACAAGTACATGTATGACTTGGGAAGCTGCACCTTCTGTGGCCTGTGTGTACAGGTGTGCCCCACTCATGCCATCAAGTTCAGTAACGACTTTGAGCAGGCTGTGTTCACTCGTGAGAAGCTCATCAAGCAGCTCAATTACCTGCCCGAGAAGGACGACGCTCCCGCTCCCGCACCTGCCGCCAAGCCTGCGGCGCCCGCTGCTGCCAAGCCTGCGGCACCTGTTGCCGACAAGCCTGCTGCCGACGCGACCAAACAAGAACCTAAAGAAAACAAGGAATAATGGAATCAGTAGGTAACCTCATTTTGTATTTTATCGTTGCGATCGCCATCATCGTCTTCTCGGTGTTGACGGTGACCACGCGCAAGATTTTGCGCTCCGCAACCTATCTGCTGTTTGTGCTTTTTGCCACAGCCATCATCTACTTCCAGATGGACTATCAGTTCCTGGGAGCGGTACAGATTGCCGTGTATGCCGGCGGTATCCTGGTGCTGTTTGTGTTTGCTATCATGCTAACACAGCGGCCTGGTGAGGATGCAGCCCCACTATCGTCACACAAGCGCTGGCTGGGACTGAGCGCCGCGCTGGCCGGAGTTGCCGTGTGCGGCTATGCGTTGTTCAGCTATGCCGACTTTGGTGGCCGCTTGCTCAGCAGCGGGGTGGACGTCACTATGGACAAGATTGGCCATTTCTTGTTGAGTACCGACAAGTTTGGCTATCTGTTGCCTTTTGAGGCCATCAGTGTGTTGTTATTGGCTTGTATCATTGGAGGTGTGGTTATTGCCCGTCGCCGCTAAACATGGATTAAGATTATGGATTTGACATTATTTATGTATCTCATCCCCAGCCTGATCATGTTTGGCTGCGGTGTTTACGGATTCATCACGCGCAAGAACATGATTGCGATCATGATTTCGCTGGAGTTGATGCTCAACTCGGTGGATATCAACTTTGTGGTGTTTAACCGTTACCTGTTCCCCGGTCAGATGGAGGGCATGTTCTTCTCGCTGTTTGCGATTGCGATCGCTGCTGCCGAGACGGCACTTGCCATCGCCATCATTATCAATGTGTTCCGCATTGCCAAGAACGTGGACATCAACCAAATCACTAAACTGAAATTCTAACGATTATGCCACTGAGTTTAGCAATAGTAGTTGTAGCATTACCCCTGTTGATGTTCCTGTTCCTGGGACTCGTCGGGGTGAAAATGGGTAGGAAAATCACCGGCGTGATTGGTGTGCTGGCGATGCTCGTGGATACCGTCCTTGCCTATGGCGTGGCGCTGACCTATTTCTTTGGCAGCGGACAGGGCCAGATGGTGGATGGTGTTCGTCAAGCCGTCGTGGTAGCCAATCCCGCTTGGCTGTCGTTTACCGATACGCTGGTTGTGCGCATGGGTGTCCTTGTGGATCCCATTGCCGCAATGATGCTCATTGTTATCACCACCGTGTCGCTGATGGTGCACCTGTATAGCTTGGGTTACATGAGCGACCACGATGGTAATGCCGAGAAGGGCTTCCAGCGCTACTACGCCTTCCTGGCGTTGTTCACGTTCTCGATGCTGGGTCTGGTGGTTGCCACCAACATTTTCCAGATATTCATTTTCTTTGAGATGGTGGGTCTGTCATCCTACCTGCTCATTGGTTTCTATTACTCGACACCTGCTGCCAATCATGCCAACAAGAAGGCCTTTATCGTGACCCGTCTGGCCGACCTGTTCTTCTTGCTGGGTATCATGATCCTGAGCTATTATACGGGTACCTTCGACTTCGACAAGCTGGTCTTCGGTCCCACGATGTCGGGTAGCCTGGATACGGCTCAGAGCGCCATCAGCACTGCTGGAGGTGCCACCTTCATGGGCTGCTCGGTGATGGCATGGGCGTTGACGTTCATCTTCATTGGCGGTGCTGGTAAGAGTGCGATGTACCCGTTGCACATCTGGTTGCCCGATGCCATGGAGGGTCCCACCCCCGTGTCGGCTCTGATCCACGCTGCTACCATGGTTGTCGCTGGTGTGTTCCTGGTGGCAAGGTTGTTCCCGCTGTATGTGCTCGTGCAGGGTGCGATGAACATCATCCTGGTCGTTGGCGCTTTCACGGCATTCTATGCCGCGGCCATCGCCTGCACCCAGAGTGACATCAAGCGTGCGCTGGCCTTCTCGACCATCTCGCAGATCGCCTTCATGATGACCTCGCTGGCCGTGAGCTCCAACAACAATGCCCTCATCGAGATTCACGAGGGCTATGGCCTGGGCTACATGGCCTCGATGTTCCACCTGTTCACCCACGCCATGTTCAAGGCGTTGCTCTTCCTGTGCGCCGGTGCCATCATCCATGCTGTTCACAGCAATGAGAACGACAAGATGCACGGCCTGCACAAGTTCATGCCCATCACCAGCATCTGCTTCCTGATCGGCTGTCTGGCCATTGCGGGTATTCCCCCGTTTGCCGGTTTCTGGTCCAAGGACGAGATCCTCGTTGCCGCTTATCAGCGCGGCTTGGGTTGGGGTCTGTGGATGTCGATGGTGGCTTGCATGACCGCCTTCTACATGTTCCGCATTTACTACCTCATCTTCTTCTGGAAGAAACATGAGGTTCACACCCATCACGCTCCCAAGGATCAGCCCTGGACGATGACGTTGCCGTTGATCATCCTGGCTGGCATCTCGATTGTGGCCGGATTTGTTCCCTTCCACAACCTGGTGACCTGGGACGGTCACCACCTGCACACCGCCCTCGACTGGACGGTAGCCGGTTCGAGCGTCGTTGTTGCCCTCGTGGGTATCGGTCTTGCTACCGTGATGTACTACAAGGAGAACTCGTTGCCCGACCGCTTGGCCAAGTCGATGCACGGCCTGTGGCAAGCCAGCTACAAGCGCTTCTACATGGATGAGTTCTACCAGTTCATCACCCACAAGGTGATCTTCCAGGGCATCTGTGTTCCCATCGCTTGGTTTGACCGCCACATCATCGACGGCTTCTTCAACATGCTGTCTGATGTGACCAACTCGCTGTCGTTCGGCATCCGCCGCATGCAGTCGGGTAGCATCCAGACCTATGTGTATTTCTATCTGCTGGGCGCCCTCCTGCTGGGTGTGGTCACCATGCTGTGTGTAATCTTCTAATCAACGGTCTAACAAACTAGAAAGGATATATCAAATGGAAATTTTCAATAATATACTGATTTACTTTGTGATCGTGCCTCTGTTGACGCTTGGAGGCTTGGCCGTGTGCCGCAACCAGGGCATCAAGGCCATCAGGACCGTTGCAGTGATTGGTGCCAGTGTGCTTGTTGTGCTGGCCGCCATGCTGGTCAAGATTTTCCTTGACGCTCGTGCCGGTGGTGACACCAGCGAGATGATCCTGCGCAGCGATGTGCTGTGGTATGCCCCGTTCAACGTCCACTTGTCGCTGGGTGTTGACGGCGTGAGCGTGGTGATGATTCTGTTGTCGGCATTCATCGTGTTTGCCGGCGTGTTTGCCTCGTGGAAGATGAATCCGCTGCCCCGTCAGTTCTTCATGTGGTTCTTCTTGTTGTCCACGGGTGTGTTTGGTTTCTTTATTTCGATCGACCTGTTCACGATGTTCATGTTCTATGAGGTCGCACTGATTCCCATGTACCTGCTGATTGGTGTGTGGGGCAGCGGCAACAAGAACTACAGCGCCATGAAGCTGACGCTGATGCTGATGGGTGGCTCGGCCTTCCTGATGCTCGGTCTGATTGGTATCTACTTCCACTCGGCTCCCGCTGGTCAGCCCTTGACGATGAACATCCTGGAAATTGCTCATAACAATGCGATCCCCCACAGCTGGCAGTACCTGCTGTTCCCGTTGACGTTTGTGGGCTTTGGCGTGCTGGGTGCCATGTTCCCGTTCCACACATGGTCTCCCGACGGTCATGCCTCGGCGCCCACGGCGGTGTCGATGCTCCACGCCGGTGTGTTGATGAAGCTGGGAGGTTACGGCTGTTTCCGCATTGCGATTTACTTGATGCCGTTTGCTGCCAACGAGCTGGCTTGGATCTTCCTGCTGCTCACGGGTGCCAGCATCGTCTATGGTGCGTTGAGCGCTTGTGTCCAGACCGACCTCAAGTACATTAACGCCTACTCGAGTGTGAGCCACTGCGGTATGGTGCTGTTCGCCATCTTGATGTTCAACACCACGGCGATGACCGGTGCTGTGTTGCAGATGTTGTCCCACGGTTTGATGACGGCCTTGTTCTTTGCCCTGATCGGTATGATCTATGGCCGCACCCACACGCGTGACATCCGTGACATGGGCGGCATGATGCACATCATGCCCTATCTGGGCGTGGGCTATGTGATTGCCGGTTTGGCATCGTTGGGTCTGCCTGGCTTGAGTGGCTTTGCAGCCGAGATGACCATCTTCTTCGGCTCATTCCAGCACACCGACACGTTCCACCGCGTGCTCACGATCATGGCCACCACCTCGATTGTGGTGACGGCGGTCTATATCCTGCGTGTTGTTGCCAAGTTGCTCTTTGGCGAGGTGCAGGATGAGCACCACCGCACGTTGACCGATGCCTCGTGGGAAGAGCGCCTCTCGACTGCCACGCTGATTGTTGCTGTGGCCGCCATCGGTTGCTTCCCCAACTTCTTTATTAACATCATCAGCAGCAGCTTTGAGCCCGTTGTCAAGGCCCTGCAGGCTGCTCTGCCCATGATTTGATGAAAGTGTTTAACCTGATAATAAAAGCATAATATAGAGATATGATGGATTATTCACAATTCTTGTTGATGCCGCAGGAGATAGGCCTGTTGCTGGTTTTCCTGCTTGTTTTCATCTATGACACTTTCATGCCAGAGCGCACCCAGCGTCACATGCCCATTTTCACGGTCATCCTGTTTGCGCTCTACACGATATACTGTTTCTGTCCCGTCGTCTCGGGTGAGGCCTTTGGCGGCATGTTTGAGTCCAACCCCGCCACATGGGTGATGAAGAACATCCTCAATGTGGGCGTGCTGCTGGTGCTCTTGCAGGCTGTGAAGTGGACCAATAGTGACTTTGTGAGCGTTCGCCGCGGTGAGTTCTACGAGTTGATACTCTTGACGCTGTTCGGCATGTTCCTCATGATTTCGTCACGCCACTTCCTGTTGTTTGTCATCGGCCTGGAGACCGCATCGCTGCCCATCGCTGCCCTGGCTGCGTTTGAGAAGCGTCACTACGAGTCCCACGAGGCGGCTGCCAAGTACATCTTCACGGCCATCTTCTCGTCGGCCATCTTCTTGCTGGGCATCTCGTTTGTCTATGGTATGAGCGGCACGCTCTACTTCAGGGATATCGCTACCGCAGTGCTCGGTAACCACTCGGCGCTGCTGATCGCTGCCCTGGCGTTTGTGATTGCCGGTGTGGGCTTCAAGCTCTCGCTTGTTCCTTTCCACTTGTGGACTGCCGACGTTTATCAGGGTGCCCCCACCGCAGTGACCAGCTACCTGTCGGTCATCAGTAAGGGTGCTGCCGCATTCTCGTTCCTGGTGATCCTGGTGCAGGTGTTTGGCTCGGCCTATTCTCAGGTGTGGGAGTGGATGCTGTATGCCCTCATCGTTCTCACCATCACGCTGGGTAACTTGTTTGCCATGCGCCAGCGCAACCTCAAGCGCTTCCTGGCATTCTCGTCGATTTCCCAGGCTGGTTACATCATGCTGGGCGTGATTGCTGTCAACGTGATGGGTATGTCGTCGATGATTTACTATGTGCTGGTGTATATCTTCAGCAACCTGGCCGCCTTTGGCGTGATTGCCGCAATCGAGCGTCAAACCGGTCGTGTCACCATGGACGACTACAATGGCCTGTTCAAGACCAACCCCTGGCTGGCCTTCACGATGATGCTGGCGATGTTCTCGCTGGGTGGTATTCCCCCGTTTGCTGGTTTCTTCAGCAAGTTCTTCATCTTTGTGGGAGCTTGCAATCAGGGCTCGGTAGCCATCTATGTTCTCGTGCTCATCGCATTGGTCAACACCATCATCTCGTTGTACTACTACCTGCTGGTGGTCAAGGCGATGTTCCTGCGTCAGGACGACTGTGTGATTCCCACCATCCAGAGTCACTGGACCGAGCGTCTGGGTCTCATCCTGTGTGTGCTGGGTGTCATCTTCATCGGTCTGGTGAGCTGCATCTACACCGCCATCAACGGTTCGGTAGATGCCATCAACTCGATGTTTGCAGCCATCCAGTGATAGGCTACAGGTATCTGAAAACTTAGAACTGACAAGTGACAACTAGAAAAAATACTACTTCTGATATCATTTAGCATAACCAAACAGAAGAAGATTTGTTTCATGTTGAGAGGAGCGTTGTGGTCATCCATAGCGCTCCTTGTTGTTTGGGGCATTGGCAAGACATGTCAACAGTAATGTTGATCGGTGTTTCTTGAAGTTTTTTTGACTTGTTTTTTGATATTTTTATGTTTTTATTACTGTTTTTATTGAAATTTTGTTATTTTTGTGGGTGGATAATGATAGGGTCTTAAAGAGTTAGTTCAACATTATTAACCATAAAACGAAAGAGAATTATGAAAAAAACATTACTTATCCTGATGGCGGTGTTGATGACATGGGTGGCCGCCCTGGCCGATGTCACGATCAACAGCACCAACTTCCCTGACGCGAACTTCCGCTCCTACCTGCTGAGTGAGTATCCCAGCGGCACCATCACCACGGCGCAGCTCAACGCGCGCACCACGCTCCCGCTGAGCAGCAAAGGCATCACAAATGCCAAGGGCATAGAGTATTTCACCGAGTTGACAAGGCTGGATCTATACAGTAACGCCTTGACGACGGTCGATGTGAGTGCTCTCACCAAGTTGATTTACCTCAACCTGGGCATCAACCAGCTGACCTCGATTAATGTTAACAATAACACGGTGCTGGAACAACTTTACCTGCAAGGGAACAAACTCAGTAGCGTCAATGTGTGCAACCACAGCAAGCTAAGGACGCTGTGGGTGAATGGCAACACCTCCCTGACGGGACTCTACTGCTGGCGCAACGCGCTGACCAACGTTGACGTGACGGGCTGCACCGCCCTCAAGCAACTCAAGATTTACAACAACGATAACTTGACGAGCATCTATGGCCTGGCGGACTGTACCGCCTTGACCTGGCTGGACGTCGAGGACACGTCGTTCAGCGACTTGAGTGCCGTTCAGGGCATGACCTCGCTGCAGACGCTGCTGGCAGGCAATACCAAGATCACGATCCTCGAGACCAGTGGCAGCGGCAGCCTGACCAAGCTGCATGTCGCCGGCGATAAACAATTGACCGAACTCAACTGCATGAACGAGTCCTTGACAGAGCTTAGGGTGACGGGCTGCACAGCATTGCAAAAACTGCGTTGTTACTACAACTACGACCTGCCGGCCATCACGGGTCTGGCCGATTGCACCGCCCTGACCTATCTGGACTGTGAGGATTGCTCCATCACCGCCCTGCCGGGCGTGGAGAACATGGCCAATCTGCAGACGCTGTGGACCCGCAACAACCAGTTGACCGGCACCCTGACAGTGAGCAGCAAACCGTATCTGAAAAGCCTCAGGGTCAAGGGCAACACCGGCCTGACCGAAGTCAAGTGTGACAACTGCGCGCTGACCTCGCTTGACGTGACGGGCTGCACGGGACTGGAGCTATTGGATTGTCAAAACAATCCAATGCTCTCATCAGTTATCGGACTGACCGACTGCACGGCATTGACGTGGTTTGCCTGCGACTACTGTGACATGACCTCGCTTGACATGACCTTCTGTCCCGGCCTGAATAGTCTGTATTGCTACAATAACCAGTTGACCTCGCTCAACGTGACCGGGTTGACCTCGTTGGAATATCTTAACTGCAAGGACAACCCGGATCTGGGCGAAATCACTGGCCTGGGTGACTGCGCTGCCGTCATTTATTTCGAGTGCTCCAACTGTGGCCTCACCAGCCTGGACGTGAACCACATGAGCGGCTTGCAGGAACTGTGGAGCCGCAATAACAATTTTACCATGCTCGCGGTAAACAATAAGTCCCAATTGACGACACTGGTGGTGGATGGCAATGCGTCGCTCAAGGAACTAGAGTGTTATAACGGCAACCTGACCCAACTCTCGGTCTATAATTGCCCTGAACTCTATTATCTCGATTGCGAGGTTAACAAAATAGCCAATTTGAACTTGAGCACATGTCCTAAACTCAAATATCTGCTGGTTAATGGCAATCAGCTGACGAGTCTGGACATCAGCAACAATCCGCACCTCCTCTACATCTGGTGTAACGATAACAATTTGACCAGCCTGGACCTGACCAATTGCGAGGATGGCTTAGAATCATTTGACTGCCGCTACAATCAGATCACGGGCACGCTTGATGTGGGCAGGTTTACCGATTTACGGGAACTCGCCATCAGCAGCAATGAGTTCTCAAGTTTGCAAAATGTTGCTAATCACACTGCACTGACAACCCTGTACTGTGCAAGCAATCACCTCACCAGCCTTGATGCAAGTGGCTGCACCGCGCTTCAAACTCTGCAAACTCAAAATAACCAGCTTACCAGCCTGAATGTTAGCGATTGTCCTGCACTGAAGGTATTGGCTATCTTTTATAACCAGATCAATAGATTCAACATGGAACAGATCGTGAATGACATCAACACTCGCCCCGCAACTGACCGGGGAATGTTTTATGTATGGGCCTATGATCCAAGCGCTCCCGACTTGAACTATATCACTACCGCCCAAGTCGAGCAGGTAGAAAGCAAGTACTGGAACGTGTATGCATGGTTGAATGAAGACGCTGGCTGGAGCCCCTATGCCGGCATGCTCTATGAGATCGGTGACGTGAACGGCGACGGCCATGTGACCATTGCCGACGTGAGCGCCCTGATCGACCTGCTGCTCGCTGGCACCACCACGGGCAACGATGCCGCCGACGTGAACGGTGACGGCCATGTGACCATTGCCGACGTGAGCGCCCTGATCGACATGCTGCTCAGCGGCTCGGCCACCATCACGTCACCAGCCCCCGCCATTGTGAACGGCCCTGGCATCCCGCCGCTGCGGGACAAGGAGCTCGTCCTGGAGATGCCGCAGCGCCACCGCCTGTCGCATTGATTGAAACAACTGATGTCTCTGATTAATAACTCGTTAATTCATGATCATTATGAAAAAGACTTTATTCCTCCTGCTGACGGTGCTGGCGACCTCGCTCGCCGCCTTGGCCGACGTGACGATCAACAGCACGAACTTTCCTGACGCGAACTTCCGCTCCTACCTGCTGAGCGAGTATCCCAGCGGCACCATCACCACGGCGCAGCTCAATGCCCGCACCGAACTGATCTTGGAATACAAGGGCATCTCCAACATGACGGGTGTGCAGTATTTCACCCAATTGAAAAAGCTGAGTCTATATGGTAACAATCTGACTTCAATCAATGTGAGAGCCCTCACCAAGTTGACATATCTGAATCTCGGATCAAACAAGCTGACGTCAATCAATGTGGACAACAATACGGCTCTGGAGCAATTGTATCTCCAGAGCAACCAGTTGACCAGCGTAACAGTAGAATTCTTAAGTGACCTGAGAACGTTGTGGGTTTCCGAAAACCCCAACCTGACAAACCTCGAATGCGCCTGCAACGATCTCAGCAATTTTGATATATATAATTGTACCGCGTTACAGAACCTCAGTTGTTTCAACAACCCCCGCCT
>Ga0247608_10003725_pt1 | contig 17559 bp, 6 predicted proteins | sample 176DNAGHGlowgp2_FD_193490 | JGI IMG/M metagenome (GOLD analysis project Ga0247608, IMG submission 193490) | Sheep rumen microbial communities from Palmerston North, Manawatu-Wanganui, New Zealand - 1766 DNA GHGlow gp2 | ecosystem: Host-associated > Mammals > Digestive system > Stomach > Rumen ... | reverse complement strand
AACTTTCTTTCATTTTATTATAATTCTTTTAAAATTCGTTTAACATATCAAATTTGCTAGAAGTCTAAGTCTATCTCTCCATCATCATCTTCTTCTTCATCATCAACAGCTAAATTCATACCTGTTCCATCAGCAGCCGGTGGCGGTAGAGCTCCTGTCCTTGAGTTTTTCTGGTTATTATTAGCATCGTTTTTGGTATTGCTTTTACCCGAATTATCAGTAATTAATGCTTTTTGGTTGCGGTTATTGTTGTTATTGTTCCTGTTATTCTGAACTTGTGAATTATTTCCTCCTTGAATTGTCGGATCTTGAGCATTGCCACTGGACTCAGTTATAAGTTTATTTTCAGATCTTCCACCAACGCCATCACTGACATTGCGTTTCTCAATATCTTTTGTTGTTCTTAACCATAAATCCCTCATCGGATAAATAATTGCTCTGGTACCGGCCGGAACATACGTTACTGCTCTTATTTGTTCTTTCTCTTCAATAATTTTATCCAATATTTCGTTCATTTTTTCTAAGAAATTCTGGCGTGAGTCAGATGCTGCCTGTTGTTTTGATGTTTCAATATTACTGTTCTTTGCTTCATCCTCATTTGCAGCCATCATGTACGCAATAGCAGATGTTGCAACTGTTCCAACCAAAGGCACACCATATTTTTTGATTATTTGTTCATCAACATAACCAACAACACCGCCGCCTCGGCCTTCGGCATCACCCGTTCTAGACCCTCTTATATCAAAGGCTATACCATCAGGCCGGATGATTCTATCCCAAGAAAAATTCAATTTGATACCACCGCTGCCCTTATCAAAACGAGCAGAGTTATCATCGTCCATTAATCCGATAACTCGGCTTCCTGCAGGAATAATAACATTTCTACCGGTATCACCATAGATATTGCGTTCAACAATTGCAGTAACCGGAACTCCCCGATTGTCTTCATCTATGGATACGACAGAACGTGCAAAAATCGCCGGTATCGGTTTATCTAACGTTATCATATTGCTCATATCCACTCTTAAAGAAGATATAGAACGCCCAAACCCTAAATTAGTCCAGTTATCTTGCCAACCGGTATATGAGGCTACATCACTTTCGTTTGATATAACTTTGCCAGATATAGATTGACGACGCGTGCTATAAAGCTGTCCCAAAATTTCGGCACGACGTGGATTATATCTCCCACCAGGACCGATACCACCACCGGCTCCAACATTTGATACTTGATTTGTATTGTCATAAGGCGAAACTGTAACACCTTGAACAACATTTTGCCACCATTTACTGTTAGCCGTTTTCGGCTTTTCAGCTTTTCCATCTTGAAAATCTATGGCTTCATCAATTTCATCTTCAGAACTTGTGCTGTCAAATTCCTCTTCCTTATCATCATCACCAATGTACTTCTTTCCCGGTGTAATTCCTAAACCGATAACATTATCTTCTTCGTCATCTGCAACTGTTTCCTCTGTTTTTTCTTCATTTACAATAGAATCCGTATCTTCCGTACCTTTAGTGATTTCCTCTTCAACTTCTTCCTTGACCTCTACCGGTTTCCTGTAATATTGCAGAGGATGAGCTTTGGCTATAACTTTTTTGTTATTGTCTATAATGTTTCCTTCTTCATCCAAGGAACCAACTTCAATATTTTTTATATTGATAACTTTTCCATCCAATCCGAGAGAGCCTATAATTTTTTTATTATCATCACGAATATCATAATCTCTGGCACCACGGGCAATCACATTTTGTTTTTTATCTAAAACAAAACCGTCATAAATTGTTCCCTTCATTTCCCCCATAATGCTGTAAACTTTGCCATTTTTCGCAATATATCCCATCGTTTTACCGGCGTTATCATAAACATATAAATCATACAGAGCATATCCTGATTTACCTTCTGTTGTTTTAACGGCACCATTATAGTCCACATTACCGATGGTTTCTCCGGCATCGGAAATAACTTTACCTTCTAAATTAACACGCCCCAAGTAAACATTATCTTCGTCAAATGCTACCGTATATTTAAATAAAACGCCCTTATCTTCATCTGATGTTGAACGGACACCGCCGTCAAGATCTACATAGCCGACGTTATCACCGGTTGTACTGACAATTTTTCCGTTCAAGTCTGTATAACCTAAGATTTTATTGTCAAATCCCATTGCTGAAGCATAAGGAATAATTTGACCTATAATATCTTTTTGCGAATTCCTTATTTTGCCCTGCATATCTTGGCAACCTAAATTTTGACTTTTATAATTTAAGACCGTGCCTAGCGGACTCTCTATACCGATTACTTCTCCTTTTTTTCCGTTCACAATTTGCGGAGTTATTATGTAGCCAATTATCTCTTCAGCATCATTTAATACTTGGTTATTTGCTAAAATCATACCCAAATAGCCACCCTTTGAGGTTCGTGCATCACCTGCCTCCGAAACAACACCCAAATATTTACAATCAGGCGTTACAACGGCTCCATAAGGTATTGCTCTTCCAAATAATGCCCCCATATTATCAACGACATATTGTCCGGAAGTAACTCGTCCTATAACTTCACCATTATTTTTAATATGACCGTCTTCTCTGTTGGCACCTAAGTAATCACCGTTAATGCTGACGCTGAGTAATGATTTGCCGGCACGACCATAATTCCTTAGCGTATTTTCGGCTTGAGATATGACATTGCCATCCGGCAAAACCTTGGCATAAAGATTATTTTGATTATCTGCAACCATATTTGTGGAATTGATGTAACCAATATTTTTTCCCATAAAATCTGTTGCGTAAATCTCATTGATAATCTTTCCGATCAGCTTGTCATTTTTATCAACGAAAAATCCGGAGCCGGTCAATTTTCCTTTATCATTCAAAGTTAAATTTTCTGTTCGTCCGTTACTTGAAATGTTTGCCAGAATATTTCCTTCCGGTGAGTATATACCGGAAAATTTATAATTTTGCCCTCCGATATTGCCGTTCTCATCAAAAATATACCCATAAGGTGATGTTATATAGTTCTTGCCTTTATAATCTAATTTTGTTGTTATACCGCTTATACCGGCAAAAATATTACTGTTATCAAAATTTAAACGATTACCCAGCAATTTTCCGATTTCTCTCCCTTTACGGTCAAAAGCACGTGCCTTTTGCATATAACCTAAATCAAGACCTTCAAAGGAAATCACGGCGCCGTTAACGGAAGCATTAGCCTTTAGTTGTCCCAAATAATCAAAAACAGGACCGGATTGATTTATAAAGCCGATAACTTGTCCTTTATTATCTATAACATTTCCAGATGCACCGATTTTTCCGATAACCTCACGCCCTTTAACAACAGCGCCATTAGAGGTAATCCGCCCTAAATATTTTCCGTCTTCACTATTAGCGGTTGCCGCCATATTTATGATAAAACCGGTAATTACTCCATCTTGATTGACCACTCTGTTATCAAACGTTGCCTGTGCAACGACACTTCCCTTGTCTATTACTTCGCCATTATAGCTTACAACACCCATATAGCTGCCGTCTAAGTTAAAGGCATAACCGTTCTCAACAATATGCCCGATGGCAACACCATCCGCATTATAAGCAAAGCCATTGGCATGTATGGTACCTATTGTGTTTTTCTTTAAATCTATTACCTTACCGTCCGGCGCAATACTGCCTAAAAACTTACCAGTTGAAGATATAACCATTTTAGAGGAAATGAGCTTACCGATTAAAGTCGTCTTTTTATCAATATCTGAGGCATAAACATACCCAGAGGCTGTCACGTAACCATTATTATCACCGGCAAGATTGTAAAATTTACCATTACCGGAAACGCGTCCGACTATTGCGCCATCATCGTTATAAACCAACCCCGGAGTAATAGCAGCACCAATAACGTCATAATTGTTATTTACAACCAATCCGTTTGGCAAAATCTTCCCCATCAAACTATCATTTATTGAGGTAACGGAACCATCATTATTTATTTTACCTAAAATGCTGTTATCTACGGAAATAGCAATACCTTGAGGTACGACACCTCCTATTAAATCTTTATCATCATTCAGCACAAAGCCGTCTGCCGTAATATGGCCAATCAATTCATTATCAAAATTGATAACGGAGCCATCCGGAATGACTTTTCCTAATAAATCGCCATTAAAATCTAATGCGCTGATATCGGCAGCTTGTGCCGTTTCACAACTAAATAAAATACCCAGAGCTAAAAATATTCGGCTTATATTTGATATTTTAACACGCAAATCAGTTCCTCCGGTTATTGGCTACTTCATCTAAGACATAACCGGAAACCTTGTTTCGGTTATTCACGTATGAACCATTGCTCTTCAAGTAACCTATCTTTCCGTTTGTAACACTCAGTACACTACCATCTGCAGACAGGCGCCCAAAGAACTTTCCATCATTACCCAGTATATTAGCACCAACTTTATATGTATGTCCCATAATTTTTCCATTGTTATCTACAACTAAATTCGGTGAAATAACTTTACCGATTTGAGATAACTCTTGATTTAGTATTTTTCCTTCATAGTTTACGAAACCAATGACTTTGTCTTTTTCATCAATAACAATATCACTGCCTATAACTTCACCTATTAAAAGACCTTTATCATCAACAGCCTGACCAGAGCCTAAAATCCTACCTATGTATTTATTTTCCGGAGAAATAATCGTTCCATCTGCGGTCACTTGCCCGATAATTTCCCCTGAATAGTTTAAGACAACTCCTCTTTTAATAATGCTGTAATTCTTGTTAGATGTTCCGCCCGGCAATATTGTCGTTACGATGTTATCATTGGCATCAATAATATCCCCCAGAGCATTCAGATACCCTTGAACATTGCCTAAAACATCAACAATTAAATCTTCTGTAACAACTTCTCCAACAATTTGCTTATTAACATCCAGAACATGCCCATCTGAACTGACTAACCCGCTTATATTACCATCTGCGTCTATAACTTTGCCACTCTTACTGACATAACCCAAATATGATCCATCATAGCCTATGCCGACACCTGTTTTGACAACGCCGCCTCTGTATTCACCTTTATCATTAAACATACGACCGTTTGCATCAATATGCCCTAAGACTTTACCAATTAAATCTATAACATCGGCATTATCATTAACAAAACCAATGGGATCCCCATAAAAATCAACAACATTTCCTCGTGTCAAAAATCTGCCGGGTTTTCCTGAATAGAATGAACTACCGTCGGAGGCAATTTTATCTACCATTATTCCTTTTTGATTATAAATGTTGCCATCAGCAAACATACGACCTATCACACGTCCATTCGAACCGACAACAATATTCTTTTCCGGCAAAATAATTCCCTGTACTTCCTTTTTAGGATTAACCAACAGTTTGTTAAACAGTATTTTTGTATTCGGTATTACAGCTGTACTGTCATACCCAAACGGAGAAAGATTGGTAATAAAGTTTCCCTTCAAATCATACGCTTGCGTTTTATCTATAACATGCCCAATGATAAAACCATCTCTATTTAGGACTTCTCCGTCCAGATTCGTGCAACCAACAACAGATGTGCCTGATTTTATTGTTCCATCAGGACTTTTAACTCCCATAAATTCACCATTATAATATAGGGCATATCCTTGTTCATATACGCGACCAATCAATTTGCCGTTTGTATCCAAAATTCCGCCATCAGGATTTGAACAGCCCACATATTCGCCTTTATCATTGCGCACATAGCCGTTATAGTCTACTTTTCCGATTAAATTACACTTATTGTCATGTGCCCAACCGATTTTCACAACGTCGCCAACGTACTTGCCGTCCTTATCTACAATGCTACGGTCAAACAGCATTCTATAACCTGTATCTTCGCCATTTTTTTTGACTTTAGCATCTCTGTCAACATAACCGAGTTGCTCACAGCCCCAACCAATCGCTGTACCGCCGATAACGGCCTTGCCAATAATAACATCATTTTCGGTCGCTTTAATCAGTTCACTCGGTAAAACCTTCCCTATTACTTCTTCTTTGCTGTTTACAACTTCGCCTCGACTGTTAATTATACCCAAACTATAGCCATGTGGCGAAATAGCTATCATATCTTTTTTGATAACAGCACCGATTTTTATTCCGCGAGAAGTTAAGACATTACCATTTTCATCAAGTCTGCCGATAACAATACCGTTACCATCGTAAACTTTTCCATCCTCCCCAACATAGCCGATCACATTACCGTTTTCATCTACAACTAAATTAGAATAATTACCAACACGACCAACAACTTTTCCATTGCAATCTATGGTAAATTCCATTTCTTCTCCGACATGACCGACAACTTTACCATTGGAATCTACAATTGTTCCATCTTCTTGCAGCGTCCCCATAACGCCACCATTTAAATCTCGTGGAGCGCCATTATCGTCTATATACCCTGTGATTTTTCCGGTTTCATTAAGTATTGCTTTCCCTTTAACTACTTTAATCGGACAATTTCCTTTTGATGCTATACGGCCAATTACTTCTCCACTAACACCATAAACTGTACCGTCCTCACCGACAATGCCTATAACTTTGCCGTCATTACCAATAACCCGACCTTTTTCATCAACATAACCGATAACATTACCGTTTTCATCTAAGACAACTTTAGCATAATCACCGGCACGACCTATAACATTGCCATTGACATCATGAATTGTACCATCTTCCCCCATGTAGCCTATAATATTACCTTCAAAATCTCGTACCGTACCGTCATCATCTATATAGCCAATAACGTTACCGTCTTTATCAAGAGCTAGTCGCTTACTGGTGGTTGCTTTACCTAAAACTTCTCCGCTAAGACCAACGACATTACCTTCATCATCTATATAACCAATTAACTCTCCATTTGCTCCATATACCTTACCGTCTTTATCAACGTAGCCGATAACTTTACCATCTTTATCTACGGCCAAACCGACCAACTCATCTCCGGCTTTACCAATGATATTTCCGTTCTCGTCAATAATATTGCCATTTTCATCAACGTGACCTATCAGATTACCGTCAAAATCATATACCTTACCATCTTTGTCAACATAGCCTATTGCATTGCCATCTTTATCATAAGCTAACCGTCCGACTTTACCAACGGTTCCTATTTTTTCTCCGGTGGTATTTAAAACATTTCCCTCATCATCTACAACACCAATGACGTTACCGTTAAAGTCCCTTACAACACCATTTTCATCAGCCCAACCTATTACATTACCATCATCATCATAAACAAGTTTTTTAGCATCTCCGACCTTACCGATAATTTCGCCATTAAGACCGATGATATTGCCATTTTCATCGACGACGCCTATAACATTACCGTTTTCATCAATAACATTACCATTCTCGTCCACCCAACCGATTATTTTACCATCTTTATCATAAGCAAGCTTTCGTTCCTCACCGGCATACCCGATTACCTTGCCATCTTTATCCACTATATTACCATTTTCATCTAAATGGCCGATAACATTGCCTTTGAAATCTTTCACAGTTCCGTCTGAATCAATATAACCTATGACTTTGCCGTTTTTATCGTAGGCCAGCCTTTTTCCGTCACCGACTCTTCCTATAATTTTCCCGTCTGTGCCAACTATGTTGCCGTTTTTATCTACATATCCCAGTATTTTTCCATCAGCACCAATAACATGACCATTTTCATCAACATAACCTATTATATTGCCATTTTTATCATAGGCTAATCTGACACTCTTACACGCTGTACAAATAATCTCACCGGTTGCAATAACGTCACCTTTTTCATCAACATAGCCGATGATTTTATTATTCTTATCATAGGCAAAATCATTTGCTTTTACATATCCGATAACTTCTTTACCTCGATTATAAAGTTTTGTTGATCTGCTGTCTTTTTTTCCGATTATATTATTTCTGACAACAAGAACATTTCCCTTCATATCAACTAAACCGACTATTTTTTTATCATTACCGCGAACATAGTTCTTTTCATCAATATAGCCTATTATCGTTTCACCTTGTTGAGCAACATTAAGTTGTATTCCCATTTTACCGATAAGGGTATCTTTTGTATCCAATACATCATTACCGACTTTTTTGCCGATAACCTTATTACTGAAATTTTTGATTATGTCATTTTTATCCAGATAGCCTATAATTTTTCCATCAGTATCCATTGCAATTCTTTTTTGAATGCAAGTTCTTCCTATCTTTTTGTCACCGGCTTTAATGACATTACCATCTTTATCTGTGTAACCGATAATCTTACCTTTCTCATCAATGACACGTCCCTTATCATCAACATAACCTATTATATTACCATCTTTATCAACTGCAACTTGGCGGAAATCCCCGGCTTTACCAATAACATTTCCGTTTTTATCAACAATCGTTCCATCTGGAAGCATTCTTCCAATTAAGTTGCCATGGAAATCTCTTACCGTACCGTCTTTATCCACATAGCCGATAACATTACCATCTTTATCATAGGCCAAGCGCCGATAATTGCCGGCCTTTCCCAAAACCTTGCCGCTGGAAGCTATAATATTACCGTTCTTATCAACAACACCAACGACTTTTCCAGTACAATCAATAACACGTTTTTTAGCATCAATGTAACCGATAAAGGTATTATTTTTGCCGAAAGCTAATTCCCTTACTTCTCCGACCTTACCAATTTTATTCTTTTTCTTATCATAAATATCGCCTTTAGCATCTGCCTTACCAATGATAGCACCGCCACAGGCTATTACATTGTTATCCTTAGCGACATAACCTATAAATTTACCATCGTTATCATAAGCTAGAGGACGACTTTCTCCGACCTTTCCGATAATTTCACCTGTTGTTCCGATTATTCTGCCATCCTTATCAACAAAACCCATTAACTTACCATCTTTGCCATATACACGCCCCTCATCATCAACATATCCTATAACGTTGCCATTTTCATCATAAGCGAGCGTTTTATAGTCTCCGGCTTTGCCGATAATATTACCATCTTTATCTACAATATTGCCGTCTTTATCAACTTTACCAATTAAGTTTCCGTCAAAATCATAAACATTTCCGTCATCATCTATATAACCGATAACATTTCCATCTTTATCCAGAGCTAACCGCTTTTTCTCTGCTCCTGTTCCGTTATCGTCAACAGCAATAATGTTTCCATTTTCATCAACGTGACCTATCAACTTACCGTTTTTATCAAATACTCGTCCTTGTTCATCCACATAACCGATAACATTACCGTCTTTATCATAAGCTAATTTTGAAAAAGCGCCGGCTTTACCGATAATATTACCGTCTTTATCTATAATGTTGCCATCTTTGTCTACCTTACCGACTAAATTGCCATCAAAGTCATAAACATTGCCATCTTTGTCCACATAACCAATAACATTACCATCTTTATCATAGGCTAAACGTCTGCTGGCTCCAACTTTTCCGATAATTTTACCGCCGGCATTTTTCTTTGCAAATCTTACAACATTGCCATCTTTGTCCACATAACCGACGGCATTACCGTTCTCATCATAAACTATTTTACGGCTTTCGCCATTGGTGCCGATTTTTTCATCAGATAAACTATAAACTGTGCCGTCTTCCCCAACATAACCGACAACCTTACCGTCTTTATCAACAACACTGTTGTCAGGCATCACAACGCCTAATATATTTCCGTTTTCATCTACGACAACATCGCCCGATGACGTTACTTTGCCGATAATATTACCATTTTCATCTACCACTTCACCATTTTCATTTAAGTGTCCTATAATCTTTGTCGGATCGTTAATATCTACAACAGTCCCATCCGGCAAAACTTTGCCAATAATCTTACCATTTTCATCATAAACAAAACCGGCTTCTACCGCTTTACCAATAACATTTCCCTCTGCATCAACGATTGTTCCGTCGGGCAAAGCTTTCCCTATAACATTACCTTGCAGATCAACAACTGTACCATCTGTTTTAACATAGCCCATAATATTACCATCTTTATCATAAGCCAAACGCATATTTTGCGCAACACCGATAATATTACCGTCACTATCCACAACAAAGCCATCTTCATTAACCTTACCGATAATATTTCCATCGTTATCATAAACATTTCCGGCCTCATCAATATATCCGATAATTTCGCCATTCGGGCCAATTGCTAAACGATGTGCACCTTTTTGATCACCGATAGGACAATTTTCCCCACCGCGGCAACTTAAATTTGTATCTTCAGGATAAACAGCCTTACCCCGAATACTCACAGCTTCGGATTTTGCACTTGCTGCACCTAACCTTGTTTCGTACCAAATAATTTTGAAATTATTCTGGACATCACCCGGTAAGTGAGGAACCCAAGAAATTAAAACATTACAGGTGTTATCACCACTTAAATCTCTATTGCGACATTTATCGCGAAATTCAAAACCATCTTCTGTTTCTTCAACCAACTCAACACGTTCAATATGAATACTTTCCGATCCATCTGTACCTATTGTCAAAACGGTTTGATTTTGAGTATCCACACCCAAAATAAACTCGTTCATGTTAATCTGTGCCGGAATAATTGTGATTGGCTTTTTCTTTTCCAGGAACCCTTCCCCCTCGGTATGAATCTCTATATCTTCATCACTATCCGCGTCCGGTATCATGTTTTCAGTTTGATCTTCCACAAAATCCGGTCTGGTTTCGTCTGTACTGTAATTATCTCCATCATCAGAAAGCAGAAGCAGACCAAAAAGGAAGAGCAAACCAAAAATAATTGCAATAATTAAAATCAGCCTGCCTGTCTTTTTCTCATATTCTTCAAAACGCGTAATTTCGCTCATTGTATTCTGACCACGCTACAAAAAATTCCGTTACGACCGAGTTGGCTACAGATATTATCCCCTTCTTCCAAAGATTTAACCGGACCGACTCTTAAATGGAATAAATCTTTTCCTTGTCCATCCGCCGGCGCATCAACAGAATAAAACGGTTGATACTTATTGAGTGCTGCTGAATAACGCTTGGAAATATCGCCCCACAACTTTTCCAAATTGTTTACGTTTTCATCTGTTCCCAATTCAATAGATATTTTTGTATCCTCTGTTTTCTTAAAAGCATTCCCGCTACGAAATTCTTGTAACAGAGCTTCCGTTTCGGGAGAAACAAGCGACTTTTGTTTTGATAATTCTTCTTTCGGACTAATCAGAACCGGACTGGAATTATTTTTGGAGTTTCCTAAATTCAATACCGCCTTATCGTCTGTTTTTGCCGAATTTTTATCCTCATCACCCTTATAGATTATCTCAACATTTGCTTTTTTATCATTGTACTCCGGTGTAATCAGCTCAGATGAACCATCCTTGATATCAACCTGTCCCGTTAAATTATTATCAGAAGGTTTAGCCATAACTGGTGTTACTTTCGGCAAAGCTTCTATACTTTTACTATCCGATAACATACCGCTATCTGCCGGTGTATCGCTTTTTGCATTACCGCTAAAGGTGTTTGAATTAAAGAAATCGTTTCCGTTTGGAGATTTTCCACCAATACCTACTTCATTAAATACATCCTCAATTGCGGAATTAGCATCTTGCGGCTGAGAAGCATAGGAATTCTGCAAATCCCATTCGTTTGTCTTTGCATAAACCGTATTTTCCAAGCCATCCGAATCGGCACGACGCAATTTTAAGCAAACAATTCTTTTACCGCTCCGCAGAACCATATCACCCATTCCTTCAACAATAATCAAACGATTATTCGGACCGGCAGCACGGAATCCAACGGGGGTTTCCGAACGTTCAACAATCAGCGTAACAATCGGACGTTGTATGGCCGTTAGGGCTTTTTCACCTAAATCAATATAAGTGAATATATTATCACGCCAAACTCTTTCCGGTGCTATGATAATATCGTCCGGATTTGGAACATAAACTTCTATATCAAAACGGAATTGTGTCGGATCAACCGGAATTTTCTCTATCCAGTCTTCTTTTTGTAAATCACGTGTAAAAGTAGCATCTGTACTTGTTCCATCTTGCGAATAACTATTGGCATTGATATGATTGCCACCGCCAATACCCGAACCGATGACAGCAGAACCGTTTGCACTGCGTCCTTTAACAACTTCTATATCTATAATTGCATTTGTTATACGGTCGGTATTAATGGTTTCGCTTTGAACATAAAATACATATTTATTTCCGGAACGTCCAAAAACAATCATGTTCGTATCAACACCCACAAATTGTGAAGCCTCCGGATAAACCATCAAGCTACTCGGTCCTTGAATTTCCGCATTAAAAGATTGTCCATCGCCTAAATAAACATTTTCGATAATTTCCCATTTAGGAAAGTTAATTAAGGTATACATACCCTCTCTTAATCTGACCGGAAGAACCAACTCCGGTGTCCAATAATATTTACTATATCCCGGACGAGTTTGTCCTTCGCCCATATGTTGCAAAGGATCTTTCCATGCACTTTGCATCATACCTAACGAACCGCTACCCAGATAATTTAGGTTTGTTGCAGCGTAGTTACCCTGAGCTTGATCCGCATTTTGATCCAAATTATCTTTTGTAACTTGTGCCTCAGCAATCATAGACAACATCACTGTACATATAACAATTACTGATATTTTAAAAGCCTTAATCATCCTCATACCTCAATTATTCAACTACTTGCGCTCTACAACCTTAAAATCTGTCACAGTAAAGCCAAGCGGATTTTTTAAGCGTTCACCGAATTTCACTTGTTTTGCAATATATCTGATACCTACAGCCGCAACCCAGACCTTAATCTTTGGAGCTTCTTTTGTCGGATCCATATCAGATGTTCTAAACTCTACCTGCCACCAGGTCTGCCCCTGTTTACCACCCGCAACTTCGGTCACAGAAACAATTTTCACACTTCTGGAAGCATTTTGTTGTCTTATCAATTCCATTGCTTTATCAGCAAATTCCGTTCTGAATTTTTTATATATACCGGGGCTGGACATTTCACGAACCGTACTATCTTTTCCCCAACGTCTTTCCATTTCATCAATATCATTTACAAAAGCATTGCGCAAAAGGACATATTCACGTACAAAAAGCTCGGTCAGGTATTTATACTGGTTAATTTTACTAACCTGTTCAATGTGATATATCTGCTCTTCCTTATCCGCAAAGCTCAAAAGGTAAGGTTCTACCCTATAAAGAGGCATTGTCGTCATTATCACATAGGTTAATATCAGATTACAACACAGACTTACAGCAAAAATTACGGCAAAGGCACGCGCTGTCCACAAATACCTTTTTTCTGTAGCATTTTCCACAACGACATCAGCCCGACCTCTTTTTTGTTGAGGAATCGGTCTAGCTCTTGGCGTTTCCTTAGGTCCATTTCCCTCAAGAAGAAGTTTCTTTGTGTTATCTGATGATGCAATTTGGTCAGCCATTAACTTTTATTCCTTTAATGATTAGCTCATAGCCTTAAACCAGTCCGGTAATGTTTTAGGCAATTCAACCTCTATGCAAGCACAAGGAGAAAGCTTCAGCTCATAGATATCTTTACCGATACCTACCGGTTCCGGTTCATAGTAGCTACCTAGAATATTACAAGCTGCCAAAACAAGAATCCCAAATATCAAAGCTATAGTCTTATACATTTTTTCCTCTTTTTAAAGATAACCCTTCTTTATAATTAAAACTTTTAATTTTAAAAGTCTAATCAGAAAACAAATTGCGTGCACTTATCAACAGGCTAAATTGTATCAACCATAGTTTAGCATGAAATTACTTAAAGAATATTTTAGCTTTCTATCTCGCTTTGGAAGTAACTATATACGACAAATCCTAACGGATTTATCAATCTCTTATATGCCGTTCTGCGACGTGGATCGGCGCGGCTACCGATATTTGCCGTCCAAAATCTTTCTATTATCTCTGGTCCGGCATCTTTATTTATCTTATATTCCGTATCTGTTCCGTATGTAAAGTCATAGGTCTTAAATTCCACTTTCCAGATGTGGCTTCGCTCACCACCGGAGCGCTCAACCGAGAGTATTTCCACTGACCGGCTCGCCATTCTTTGGTCTAAATCCTTTTGAACTTTCGGATATTCTTCCTCAAACTTTTTATATATATCGTATGTTGAAAGATAAGAGACCAGACCGCCCCACATCCAGCGTTTTTTCATTTCAGCCTCGTCTCGTACATAGGTATTTCGCAATTCAATGTATTGCTTCATAAAGTTTATCATAATTTTTTCACGAGATTCCATACGGCGATCAATATACTCGCGTTTAACCAGTGATTCCGAATCGGAAAATTGTACAAAAATTTGAATATCATACATGATTTGGGGAACAAGCTTTAAAATAACCAGTGTTGCACAAACCCCATATACAAGTGAGAGAGTTGCCAAAAGCATCATCAGACGATTTACCCACTTATAATAGACTAACCGTGCACGCTGAACCTCTACCACGTCCTCGGTAATAAATTCAGGCGTTTTATCGCGGTTAGTCTTACCGGCTATGCGTAAAACCTTTTGATTAGGAAGATTTACCATGTCTTAGTGTGTTCCTACCTCTGTTTTTTTGTTAATGTATATCGGGCAATAAGGAACAACTTGAGTTTGGTTGTCCATAGATTTAATCCCCTCATCTTCAGCAACACGCGTTGCAGCTCTATCAGCCTTTGCATTGGCGATTGCATTAGACATCTCATCTTCCGTCATGTTCGGAGTTATGAAGACGACACCCAGCTTATCAGCTTCCAGTACCTTCATTATGCGATCGATACTCTTAATGCGCTCCTCAACTTTGGCGGCATCCTTATCAGACTTAACTTCGCCCAATCCGGCAACTTTAAGTGGTTTACCAGCGGAATCTTTCTCGTAGTCATCCGTATAGCCGTTTTCGGCTTTATCAACCAACTCATCTTGCCAATCCGACAACTGGCAGAAGTATGAGGCATAGGCATCATTGCTGTTGGCATCTTCACAATTTATACCTTCATATTCTTCTTTGCCATACTCTCCTTTGACTCCATAATTGTTATCTTCGGCGGTCTTAGCTAAACCGTCGCCATCCAACATGCCTGTGACACAATTATCAACTTTTTCTTGTTGACAAGATTCTCTACATTGTATTACTTCTTCACCAAGCTTACCTTGACAATTTGTGTTACATTCAGCAATTTCTCTGCTACTCTTCGGACGAGCATTTTCAATCTGCGAACAGAGGCTCTTAACAGAATCTTTAAGGTTTTCCTTAGCCGTATCTAAGCTTCTCTTTGCAGAATGTTCTGCATTAACTGCCTCTAAGAACGAGCTGAATATATTTCGTGTAAACGTTGCCGCTTGAATATTCTGGCGTTCCATGCTGTTCCTTTGGTTGCTTTCATCTTCCTGATTTAACAAGAATTCATGCAGACTTCTTTGCAACGGACGATAAACAAAATGTGGAGGCATAAATACCGGCGTAACCACACCACCGCCGATAGCAAACATCTGCCCTAATTCGCTATAATTTTCGTACAACGGTCTATCACTATTAAGGGCACTCGTTATCGGTGTTTGAGAATCTTCTGTACCATCTTTTCCGTGGTCTGCCAGAAGGTGACAAATACCGCCTTTTCCTTCGTTATATTTGTGGCAAGATGTTCCTGCAGCGCCATTTGAAGCAACTTCTTTACATTCTTGCAAAGTCAAATCTGCAGGAGCACTGCGCCTATATATAAAGTGCATACTTGCCCCGTCGTTACTATAAATATCGACAATGCGGCCGTCTTTCATCTTGCACGGATAAACACCGGCACGGGCAATAAGCGTGTTAAACCCATCATTTGTAGCACCGTTTTTGTTAATCAAATTTTCCAAGTGCCCATAGTCAAAAGAACGTTCCACAAATGTTTGTTGATATTTACCATCTTCACGTAAATTCGGGCGGGCTAACAAATAGCGCCATGTTTCCGGTAAATACTCCCACTTGTGAAGCGGATCATTCGGGTACTTCAAATTTAACAAATGGGTAATTGCCGGCGAATCGCCTTCTTCCTTCGGCGTATCTCTATAATCTAAAGGACCATAGAAGAATACTTCACGCAAAGGAGGTAAGTTCAATAGCGGACGCTTTGGCGCATTGTAGTCTTGACCGGCACCGCAGTCTGTACCCAGTACTGCCTTACCATTTGCATCACGTACACAAGCAACCATATTCAAATAGTTATTACCACGTGCCGGCAATGTAACGTAATACTCCGTATCCCCTGCTAAGTTAATACCCTTCGGAATACCGAAAATATTATCTGTTGCACCATCTCCTTTTAAGCCGTTTTGCAGGCTTGAGAGATAGTCAACCAAACCTTTATGCAACAGGGTAATCGGTTTACCTGCGCCATAGTTTTCATGTTTAGATATTTCTTTAAGCTTATTTTCAGATGGGTTTTCAAAGTTCGGTTCACCCTCATCATCTTTTCCAAATAAAGCAATTTCAACGTCCTTTATCTTATCCAGAGCGTTATTCATTGCTGTATTAATCTCTTCATCTGATTTTCCTATGGTATCAGCAGAATTTTGCGCAGCTTTTTCAATGATTTTCTCTTTGACAGCCTCAACAATTTCCTGCGCACTTGCATAATACCCTGAGGGGATACCTAATGCTCCGGCAACAGCTTCCCCGATAATGTGATCACCGTCAATACCTGAAATACTGAAACCGGTAAACTCGGCTTCCATCTTCGCTTTAATTGTCGGCATAAGGGTTGAGTCATAGCCTAAGAAATTTACCATGGTTGTTGTCAAATTATCAGACGGATATACCGGATGATTATTTTTACATAAACCGCCCATCATAGGCATGCAAGCAGCATTTTTATTTATCATACGACGCGGATTATTTGCATCATCTTTTGTTAAGAAGGCTTCATATGCCTCATTTGCTGCCTCTACTGCTGCTTGAGCTTCATTTGCTTTTTCCAAATACTCCTTAGCAAATTTTTCCGCATCATCATCAATTTCTTTTATCAAGGCGGTGATTTCAGCGTTGATAGCATCGCGTTTTGCCGAATTTGCTTCAATTATTTCTCTAGCATTGTCAATGGTCTTTTGAGCATCTGCCGGTATGACGTGCTTTTTATTATTTGCATTTATCAGAGCTTGTTTCTCTTCAGTCAGCTCTTTTTCATCAACGCTACTATCCTTCAGGCGTTGCGCCATTGTAATAACATAGTCACCCAATTGCGGTGTTTTGAAGAAATCTTCTCCTAAAGAATCCGTTAAATCTTTCTGAACTTTTTCATCACACTCTGCAGGAATTTGCCAGTTAGCACCGGCTTCTGCCTGTGACTTGCCACCGATAGCCTCTTTTTCAAAGTTCAGCTTCAGTTTTTGGATTTCCATAGCACAGATTGCTTTTTTGTCCGGCTCTTCTATAACTTTGTTGTCTTCAGTCGGCTTTTTGATTGTCGCATACGGTTTGCGGTCATTTATCTGCTGAATTTCTTTACCGATTTCCGTAATACGATCCAGCGTATTTTTCCACTCTTGCTGTGCGCTGTTCTTGATAT
>Ga0247608_10003722_pt1 | contig 17569 bp, 18 predicted proteins | sample 176DNAGHGlowgp2_FD_193490 | JGI IMG/M metagenome (GOLD analysis project Ga0247608, IMG submission 193490) | Sheep rumen microbial communities from Palmerston North, Manawatu-Wanganui, New Zealand - 1766 DNA GHGlow gp2 | ecosystem: Host-associated > Mammals > Digestive system > Stomach > Rumen ... | reverse complement strand
CCGCAATACTTATTCTACTATAAATCCAACTAAAAAACAGAGGCGCCAGAGCGCCCCTGCAGAAAATCGTATCATTGTATTAATTATCAGTACAAAGCTACTAATGACTTGTGGTAATGGTACAAATCCTTATCATTCAGACGGTAATACCGTCACGATATGGCTACCTTCATCTTTTTTACATATTCGCCAACGACGGGAGCACTATCCCTGCCATTAGCCGCAATGAGCTTTACTATGGCTGATCCCACGATCACTCCGTCAGCATACTGTGCCATGTCTCTTGCCTGTTCCGGGGTGGATATTCCGAATCCGATGGCGCACGGAACAGAAGAAGATGCCTTGATCGCACTGCATACTGAACCGATATCTGTCGTGATCCTGCTCCTGACGCCTGTTACGCCAAGACTGGAAACAACATAAATGAAGCCTTCCGCTTCTGATGCGATCTTAGTGATCCTTCCCTCCGATGTAGGAGCGATGAGCGATACCAGATCCAGACCGTAACGGCGCGTTATGTCAACGAATTCGCCTTTCTCCTCGTAGGGGATATCCGGCAGTATCAGTCCGTCGATCCCGATATTTGCGCAGGTCGAGATAAACTTCTCTGCGCCATATGAGAATACGACGTTAGCATATGTCATGAAGACCATGGGCACCTTAACGGCATCGCTGCCGGAGCGGAGCTGTCTTACCATGTCAAAGACCTTGTCCGTCGTCGTGCCTGCTGACAATGCCCTGATATTGGCTTCCTGGATAACAGGTCCCTCCGCAGTAGGATCAGAGAAAGGGATCCCGAGTTCTATCAGGTCTGCTCCGTTCTTCTCCATTGCGCGGACGATCTTTGCCGTCGTATCAAGATCCGGATCACCGCATGTTATAAACGGAATGAACGCCTTACCGCTCTCAAAAGCACTCTTTATGTTACTCATAGATATTCTCTCCTCTGTATCTTGCGATAGCTGCGCAGTCCTTGTCTCCCCTTCCCGAAATGGTGATAACGACTACCTTGTCCTTACCGAGCTTAGGAGCATACTTGCGAGCATACGCAACCGCATGTGCCGATTCTATCGCAGGTATGATACCTTCCGTACGTGACAGATACTCGAAAGCTTCCACTGCCTCATCGTCAGTAATTGCCACATATTCCGCCCTTCCCGTATCGTGGAGCATCGCATGTTCAGGTCCGATGCCGGGATAATCAAGTCCAGCCGAGATCGAATATACGGGTGCTATCTGACCGTATTCATCCTGACAGAAATAAGACTTCATTCCATGGAAGATGCCGAGCCTTCCGGTATTGATCGTAGCAGCAGTCTCAAATGTATCTATGCCTCTGCCTGCGGCTTCGCATCCGATCAGTCTGACACTCTTATCCTCAATGAAATTATAGAATGATCCGATCGCATTCGAGCCTCCGCCGCAGCATGCGATGACGGCATCGGGAAGCCTTCCCTCAGCATCTTTGACCTGCTGTTTGATCTCCCTGGAGATAACCGCCTGAAAATCCCTGACGATAGTCGGGAAAGGATGAGGTCCCATGACAGATCCCAGGCAGTAATGTGTATCATCGATCCTTGATGTCCACTCCCTCATCGCTTCAGATACGGCATCCTTTAGTGTCGCAGTACCAGACTTAACGGGTATCACCGTTGCACCGAGCAGCTTCATCCTGTACACATTAAGAGCCTGCCTCTTGGTATCTTCCTCACCCATGAACACTACGCATTCCATGCCCATGAGAGCAGCTGCCGTAGCGGTTGCAACACCATGCTGGCCTGCTCCTGTCTCAGCGATGAGACGCGTCTTGCCCATCTTCTTTGCGAGGAGTGCCTGTCCCAATACATTGTTGATCTTGTGCGAACCGGTGTGGTTGAGGTCCTCCCTCTTGAGATAGATCTTTGCACCGCCAAGATCCTTCGTCATCTTCTCTGCATAATAAAGAAGCGAAGGCCTGCCCGCATAATTATTAAAAAGATCAGTAAGTTCCCTGTTGAACTCATCATCATTTTTATAGAAATTGTACGCCTTTTCCAGTTCGATCACTGCATTCATCAGTGTCTCCGGAATGTACTGACCGCCATGTATTCCAAAGCGTCCTCTTGAATCACTCATCTTATATACTCCTCCCGCGGACTTCTTCGATAAATCTTCTTATCTTGTCCGCATCTTTATGTCCGTCCGTCTCAACTCCTGAACTTACATCAAGTGCATATGATCCGAGTTTTGCAGCTTCTCCTGCATTGTCAGGATCAAGTCCCCCCGCCAGAAAGTAATCTCTTCTGACTTTGCTTATAAGGTCCCAGTTAAATCTTGTCCCGGTACCTCCTGCTCCGGAATCCAGAAGGACCATGTCAGCAGGTGATCTGTTCGCCTCTTCCACCACTACAGGTCCTGTCACGGAGAATGCCTTGATAACCGGAAGCGATACATGCATTCGAAGTTCTCTTATATATTCCTCCATCTCATGTCCGTGAAGTTGCACGATATCAATAATACCTTCTTCTGCGATCTTTGCAATATCAGAAATCTCCTTATCAACAAAGACGCCTACTGCTTTTATGGACCTGTCCAGTCTCTCGTAGAATACTTTCGCGGTGTCGGGTGTTATGTACCTCTTGCTTTTCTCGTAAAACATAAAACCTGCATAATCCGGTTTTGCTTCATTTACGGTAAGGATATCCTCGATCTTCATCAATCCGCAGATCTTGATCCTGGGGGTCATGATACACCATCCCTCAGCTGTGCGATGAATGCCTTCTTATCGGGAGCCCTCATAACGGACTCCCCGATAAGCACAGCATCAACCTTATTTATAAGAAGCCTGGTAATGTCTTCATGCGTCTTGATCCCGCTCTCAGCCACGAAAACAACGTCTTCGGGAACATATTCCCTTAGTCTTAAGCAATTGAGCGGATCAACTGAGAAATCACGAAGATTTCTGTTATTAACTCCTATTATCCTTGCGCCTTCCCCAAGAGCGATCTGAGCTTCGTTGTGGTCGTGCACCTCAACAAGAGATGATAATCCAAGCTCATCAGCGATCTCAATATACCTTCCGATCTCCCGTGATGTGAGGATGGAACAGATTATAAGAACTGCTGATGCCCCTTTCGCCTTGGCCTCATAGATCATGTATTCATCGATCGTGAAATCCTTGCGCAGGCATGGGATCGATACTGCCGAGGATATCTCCTGAAGATATTTGATATCTCCCCTGAACCACATGGGTTCGGTAAGGACAGATATGGCCGCTGCTCCGGAAGCTTCATAATCCTTTGCGATATCGATGTACGGGAAATCCTCTGCTATTATTCCCTTGGAAGGAGATGCTTTCTTACACTCGCAGATAAAGCTCATGCCTTCATTCTTAAGTGCTTTCTCGAAGGAGAAGTCACCCTTTCCGGAGGCATAGGCAAGATCTCTTATTGCTGTATCAGATATAGTCTCCTTGGATATTGCAACTCTCGCCCTTGTTGCTTCAGCTATCGTCTCAAGAATATCTGCCATGGTCAATCCTCTTTTGACAACTCGATAAACTTATCAAGTCTTGCTAAAGCCTCACCATTGTCGATAAGCTCAGCTGCTTTTTTAACACCTTCGGCGATAGAAGGAGCAGCACCTCCTGCGTAGATAGCTGCACCTGCATTCATAAGAACTGTGACTCTTCTTGAATCAGTGATCTTACCGCTCAGGATATCTCTTGTAACCTGCGCATTCTCTTCTGGTGAACCGCCGAGTATGTCTTCCTTCTTACCGCGGGGAAGACCAAACTCTTCAGGCTTGATATGGTACTTCTTATACTCACCGTTGTTAAGCTCACATACGAAAGTCTCTTCGCTCGCAGATATCTCATCGAGCTTATCCATGCCGTGGACTACAAGGGCGCGCTTAACGCCGAGTGAACCGAGAACATGAGCTACTACCTCGACCAAGTACTCATCATAGACACCAAGGAGGAAATACTCAGGCTTGGAAGGATTTGTAAGGGGGCCTAAGATGTTAAATACTGTCCTGAATCCCAATTCCTTACGGATCGCGCCTACATACTTCATTGATGTGTGATATCTCTGCGCAAAGAAAAAGCAGAATCCGACTTCGTTGAGAAGCTTCAGACACTGTTCCGGGGAGAGGTTGATGTTAGCACCCAAAGCCTCTAAGCAATCAGCTGTACCGCTCTTGGACGATGCCGCCCTGTTGCCGTGCTTAGCTACCTTAACACCTGCAGCAGCAATTACAAAAGCGGACGTTGTGGATATATTAAAGCTTCCTGCCTTGTCGCCGCCTGTTCCCACGATCTCAAGAACTTCCATACCGGGATGGGGAACTGCCTCAGCATGTTCTCTCATGGCCTGGGCACAACCGGAGATCTCATCAATGGTCTCCGCCTTTGCACTCTTTGTGGAGAGTGCTGCGAGGAATGCAGCATTCTGTGTCTGTGTCGTCTCGCCGTTCATGATCTCGTTCATTACCGCATACGCTTCATCGTATGTCAGATCCTCTTTGTTTACGATCTTGATGATTGCTTCTTTGATCATTGTCTTAATCTCCTTTGTTTATTTCTTTTTGTTCATTGCTATATCAATAAAGTTCTTAAGGATCACTTTACCATCCGGTGTCAGGATCGATTCAGGATGGAACTGAACCCCGTATATGTCATACGCCTTATGCTTGATGCCCATTATCTCGCCGTCATCAGTCCTTGCAGTAACCTTAAGGCATTCAGGTATCGTGTCAGGGTCAGCTGCAAGAGAGTGATATCTTGCAACACTGAACTTATTGGACAGACCGCTGTACAGCTGACATGTGGGGTCTGCTGTCGCTATTGACTGCTTGCCGTGCATGAGTTCTTTGGCATAAGTGATCGTAGCTCCGTATGCCTCGCAGATCGCCTGATGTCCCAGGCACACGCCGAGCATGGGGATCTTCGGGCCCAATTTCTTGATCACATCTATGCATACGCCTGCATCTGAAGGTCTTCCCGGACCTGGTGATATGACGATCGCTTCAGGGTTAAGAGCCTCTATCTCAGATACTGTCATTGCATCATTTCGAATGACTTTGATATCGGGATAGATCCCCCCTATGAGCTGAAACAGGTTGTAGGAGAAACTGTCGTAATTATCTATTATCAGTAACATTCTTCCGCCTCCTCTATCGCTCTTACTACCGCCTTGGCCTTGTTGATGCACTCCTGGTATTCCTTCTCCGGCACGGAATCATAGACGATGCCTGCTCCACTCCTGATGAATACCTTACCGCCCTTCTTGTATGCAAGCCTTATCGCTATGCATGTATCAAGGTTTCCGGTGAAATCAATATATCCGATCGCTCCACCGTAAATACCTCTCTTGTTATCCTCAAGATCATTTATGAGCTGGCATGCCCTGATCTTAGGTGCTCCTGACAAGGTCCCGGCAGGAAGTATTGAATCCACCGCATCGAAAGCATCCAACTCTTCCCTGATCTCGCCTCTTACCGTAGAACCGATATGCATTACATGTGAGAATCTCTCGATAGCATGATACTTCTCCACGGACACTGTTCCATATTTACTGATCTTGCCGATATCGTTGCGTCCGAGATCGACCAGCATATTATGCTCGGCAAGTTCCTTCTCATCGGAAAGAAGATCTCTCTCAAGCGCCAGATCCTCCTCTTCCGTAGCTCCTCTGGGTCTGGTTCCGGCCAGAGGGAATGTGTATAGCACTCCGTCAGTAAGCTTAACGAGAGTCTCCGGAGAAGCTCCTGCGACCTCAACGTCCGTTCCTGAGAAATAGAACATGTAAGGCGAAGGATTAAGCGTCCTCAATACCCTGTACACATTGAGCAGGCTTCCCTCATAATCAGCCTCGAGTCTGTTACTCAAAACGATCTGGAAGATATCACCTTCCTTGATGTGATACTTGGCCTTCTCGACCATGCTGCAGAACCTGTCCTTGTCAAAGAGCGGCCTGATCTCAGACTTAAGCCTGCCGGAGTGTTCATTTACCGGCTTACTCTTAACGATAAGATCCTGAAGTGCCGCAAGATCACGTGTGGCGCGCTCGTATTCATTCTCAAGATCATCAAGCTTAATATTGGCTATGATAACGATCTTCTGTCTCTGGTTATCGAAAGCTATGACCTTGTCGAACAGCATCAGGTCACAGTCCTTGAAGTGCTCGCTGTCCTGTGCATTGAGCTTTAGGGAAGGTTCTGCATACTTGATATAATCGTATGCGAAATATCCGACAAGTCCGCCCGTAAAAGTGGGAAGATAATCAAGCCTGGGGCTTACATATTCCTTCATTATCTCTCTTAAGTACTTGCCGGGTTCATCTGTGCTGATGACCTTATCCCCCACATGCATCTGTCCGTCAAAGCATGTTATCTCGAGTTTGGGTTCAAAACCGAGGAAAGTATATCTTCCCCACTTCTTGCTGTCCTCCACTGATTCGAGCATGTACGCATGCGTTGAATTTGCCTTGAGGATCTTAAGGACTTCAATAGGCGTTCTGATATCAGAGAGTATCTCGCAGGATACGGGGCATACTTTGTACTTGCCGTCTTTGTTGATCTCCCTGATCTCATCAAGCTGAGGTCTTACGATCATTGTTACTTTCCTCCTTCTTTTTGTTTTGAACTCTGAGCAATAAAAAAGTCCCCGAACAAGAATACTCTTCTTGTTCAAGGACGAATTAACTGTCTTAATCCGCGGTGCCACCTTGATTCACGATGATTCGCGCTACTTAGCAGGATACTATCATATCCCCCGCAACTGACGTGTGCGTAACGTCACAGATACTCGGGAGTCCATCCCTTTGGCTGTGCCCTCGGCGGCCCATTATGATGAACTGGAATTCCGCCTGATTCTCAGCATCGCAGGCTCTCTGTGGGATCATATCCATCTTTACTTCCGCTTCAACGGTTTATAACTATTTGATTGTCAAAGTTGTGATAAGCATATAACTGATCCTGCGTAATGTCAAGGATTTTTGCAAAGATGACAGTCTATATGTATAATTATCTGAAAATAACAAGTTTGCGAGGTAATAAATGTCCGTTAGATCGCTATATTCTGTTTTGGGAGCCGGTATCATCTTATCAGCATCCTTTCTGACGATGTCGCTTTGTCCGTCCACCGTCAATGCTGCTTCAACAGGCTGGCGCCAGGTCGGTGACGACTGGTATTACTACGGCAAGAACGGCAAGCCTGTCACAGGATGGGTCAAGGTCTCATCGAAGTGGTATTTCATGAACGAAGAGGGCGTCATGCAGACAGGATGGATCAAGGACGGCAAGAAGAAGTATTACCTCAAGTCGTCGGGCGCCATGGTAACGGGATGGAGAACGATCAAAGGAGAGCGATATCATTTCAAGAGCTCCGGTGCCCTGGAGAAAAACTGCTGGCTCCAGGACGGGCTCCAGTGGTATTACGCCGGCAAGAACGGCAAGATGCTCAAGGATACCACTTCGCTGATCGACGGCAAGAACTACAAGTTCGATGCCAAGGGCCGCTGGATCGATTCCAAGCAGAAGAAGCTCATGAAGACAGAGACATCGAAGATCAGCGATCAGATCGTACTTGTCGTCGGCCACAACCTCACGCTCTGGGAGAAAGATGAGAACGGACTGTGGTACAAGTCACTTGACGTATACTGCGGATATGGCAGGAAAGGTATGATGCTGGCTTCCGAACGTAAAGAAGGGAATCAGACTACACCTATCGGATCTTTCCCCCTGACGCTCGCTTTCGGGACGACATCCGGGAAAGGCTTCCCCATGACGTACCGCAAGATCACAAAGTACTCCTACTGGTCTGCCGTAAGAGACGAGACACACAACACATGGGTCGAGAGCAAGACCAGGATCAAAGGCGAGCACCTGATCGACTACTACCAGTACAAATATGCAATGTCGATCGGCTTTAACATGGATCCGACAGTCTATGGTCTCGGCAATGCCATTTTCCTCCACTGCAAGAGCAAGAACACCTGGGGTACGGCAGGATGCGTCAGTGTGTATGAGAAGGATATGCTCTACATGATGAAGAACCTGAGAGACGGTGCATATATCATCATCGTTCCCGATACGAAGTCGATAGCAGATTACTGATCTTCAACTATCTCCCCTTCAGCAAACTTGATAACCCTGTCGCAGATCTCAAGCGCAGCAGGCCTGTGTGTTACGATTATGACCGTCTTATCCGTCATATTGCGCAGATTCAGGAGAACCTCGCGCTCGGTATTGGAATCAAGTGCACTTGTGGCCTCATCGAGAAGTAATACCGGTCTTCCGGAGAATACTGCCCTGGCGATGGCAAGACGCTGCATCTGACCTTCAGACAGGCCCGTTCCCCTCTCTCCTAACAGAGTATCAAGTCCGTCATCGAGTTCAGATACAAATCCGTCGGCACATGCTATCTTAAGCGCCCTGTCGATCTTATCCTGATCCGAAGAAGAAGACTTGTCGGCAAAGCATACGACATCCCTTATCGTTCCGCTCATCAGGAGATTGCCCTGCGGCACATATGCAAAGAGGTTCCTTGCTTCAGGATCGGGTTCCCTTATCCCGCCATCTTTATCTTTTATGTACACATCTCCCGAATCGAGCTTATATATCCCCATGAGGAGCTTAAGGACCGTTGATTTACCACAGCCGGAGTGGCCCGTGAAAGCAACATAGTCCCCCTTATCCACCTCGACGGATATGCCATCCAATACCAGGGGCATCTCCTCATCATTGGCAGAATAATATGTGAAATTTGCGTCCTTAAGCCCGATCCCTCCGAATACGTCATTGTAGTATCTCTCGATCTCATCAGCAGACCTTACTACCTGTTCATTGGAATCAAGCGTCTCTATCTCCATCATCCTCTCGGCGCTTGCCGTGATCGTAAAGAACCTCGGGATAAGTCCGGTGATGTTAACGATCGGACCCTGTATCTGGTTTATGAGCTGTGTGAGCGCCATGAGGGTACCGTATGTGATCGTCCCGTTGAGGATGCCCCAGCCGCCGTAGAGTATTCCGAGGAAATACATTCCGTTCATCGCAATGCTGAACCCGGCATTCGTGATGTTGGAGAACCTGATCCTCTTCATCCTTGTCTTCTTGTGGTCATCCATGCATTCTTCGGCTTCAGCTGCAGCCTGCGCCTCTGCTGCAAAAGAACGGATCATGATGAGACTCGATATGTTCTCCTGCATGAATACGCGGAAGTTTCCGTCCTTCTCCTGAACATCCTTGTGGAGCCTCTTGAGGCGCTTGCGAAAAGCATAAGCTATGAGTCCCAGCACTATTCCGGCAGGCACCATGACAACGGCGATGCGCCAGTCGATTATGATTATCATAACGATGGCGCATATCATCCTTACCACCATGCCGCACAGCGACGGGATAACTTCGACCGCGCCGGATGCCACGACAACGGCATCATTAGTCATGCGGTTGATCCATTCGCCTGAATGGATCGCCGTGACCCGTGAATAATCGCGCTTCAATATATTGTCAAAAAGCCTTCCCTTAAACCTGTTCTCGAGGGTTGCTTTCGCGAGTTCGGAGAAATAATTGATGAGCAGGTGCAGTGCGATCTGGATGCCTATAAGTGACAGGATCATTATGATATTCTTAATGAATGAACCCTTATCGCCCTGAACGGCGCTGTCTACGATATCCTTCATGAAGAGCGCATAGAAAACGCCCGTACCGCCGTATATGGTCTGAAGCACGCATAAGAGCGCAACATAGAGCCTGCTCCTCCCGGGAACAGCATAGATCCATCTTATCGCGCCTTTGTTGCTCTTACCGTCCAAACTCATTTCCTTAATCCGAGTTTCCTCAGTATCTTCCCGCCTGTTCTCCTTGCCTTCATGTAAAGGAACCTGACAGGAAAGATAAAATGCCAGATCCTGGAGTAGATTTTAAATCCTGTGCTCTCCACCGATACTTCCCTGCCGTTCCTGATCACCGCCACAAGGACTCCCAAGATATCATCATCGGTTATCCCGTATTCCCTGTTGAGGCAGTTGTCGCCTCTTATCACATAATCATTGTCACGCACTTTGATTATCCTGTGCAGGACATATCTGTGGCTTGTACCCACCTTATAGAGCGGTACGTCATATTTCCTGAGCCTGCCCTTCGCCTTCTCGATCACGACAAGGTCGCGTCCTTGTTTGATAAGGGGCATCATGCTCGTTCCATGATTGGAATAAATGAGCCTGCCATTCTGTTCAAGCTCATCGATCATGGAGGATATGTCACTCATCAAGTGCTCCTATCGATCTGAGTTTCTCAATAACGAGACTTACATCACGTTCTATAACGCCTTCAGGGGCATTGTACTTCTCTCTCATCTTTGCAACGACTTCCTCTTCAGTGGTGTCTTCGCTCATGAGATCAATGATCGCACCTAATGTGGGATTGCCCTTCACGATACCGGAAAAAGATGCATCGCCCGTAGGGATGAGCATGCTCTCTCCGTCACTGTCATGTCTGATAAAAGATGATCTGATCTTCATAGCTGTTATCCTTTCATCGCATTGTAGCTGGTCTTGGCAGCGCTTATGTCCATATTACATTTCAGAATATAGAATTTAACTTCTTTAGTCAATTTATCTATAAGGCTTACCGTCTTAATAAGAAGCTCCTTGTCACCGGGTCTGTATATCTGCTGAAGGAGAATGTGGTAGAGGTCTTTGGAACTGACCTCCTCAATGGAATTCGTCTCGCTCCTGGTCAGATAGCAGATGGCTTTGAGGGGGACGGCCATGTTATTGCCTCTCCTGTGCTTGCCGTTATATGGCGTACCGTAGACAGTAGCTTTGTTACTGCCAACCCTTATGAGGGGTTTGTCATCATTGACCATGACAGCCTTCTCCCCCAACAGGTCGCACCACAGCTTCGCATGGGTCGATTTACCCGTTCCGCTCTTGGCAGTGAACATATATGCCTGACCGTCGACAGAAACGACGGAACCGTGCATGAGGAAAGTATCGTATCTGAGCATCTCAGTCGCGATCTTGCGGTAGACTGCAAGTTCTTCAAGATAGCCTTCCTGATACCTGTCACCGTTCTCTGATCTGGCGATCTCATTGTCGATGTCAGCCCTCGTAACTTCAACATCGATGTCACAGGAAACAGTACCTTCAACGCGGTACTCACTGCAGAGCTTGTGAACGCTCTCATAAAACGAAGTGATCTTTATGATCCTGTCTGCGATCTTATAGTATCCGGTAATCATCTCTATGACTTCAGCAGTTGTCGTCCGGATCGTCCGGATCGCCCTCTTCCTTTACGGCAAGATTTAACAGTTCATGATCCAGATCGAGTTCCTTGCACTCGCGGCATAGATCGTTTTTGACCGGGCACTGCTTTTTCCTGTACGGAGTGCATTCGGGAATGAACGGACAGTTCCTGCACATCTCATCAACTTCCTGCTCAGCCTTGAGCTTATTGTAGAGTTCCATGTCAGTGATGCCTTCGCGGACATTACCCCAGTTACGGCCTTCCGGAAGATTTTCGCAGTTTGTGAAAGAACCGTCCGGCATTACCACGACGACATTATCCATAGAGTCACCGAGACAGTAGTTCAAACGGAACGGTCTGGGTACTCCGAACTTCTTGATCAAGCTACCCCTTCCGGAATCCTTGATGTATGCATATGTGTCCTGTATCTTCTTCATGAGCGTTACTATCGTCCCGCGCTTCATCTCCTGATGGAGAGGCGCCAGATACATGCTCACGTTCTCGTACTTGCCAAAGTTCTCATACATGTCATCAAGGAATTCATCGATGTCGGAGATGTTCTCATCGTCCATGTTGCAGCGCAGGTTGATCCTGACGCCTGCCCTGGCGAGCTCGCCGATATTGTTCAGGACAAGATCATATGTGAACCTGGCCTTATCGTAGTAATCCTTGCGCTCCTCGTAATACTTGCGCTTACCATCCAGTGATACCTGAGCGCTCTTGAGGTGCCAGACATCCACGGCTTCCCTGATCACTTCAGGCGTCATCAGGCTTCCGTTCGTTACTATCGTGGATTCAAACTCTATTCCCTTATCCGTCAGTCCCTTGCAGATATGCGTGATGATATCCCGCGCCGAGAAAGGCTCTCCTCCGAACCACTCCAGCTTGAGCTTGCCTTCCCTCTTCGTCTCAGTGATGAACCTTATCAGGTGATCAGCTGTCTCCCTCGTCATCGTCTCAGGCTTAAAACCTGCCTCGAAACAGTACACGCATCTTGCGTTGCAGCCTGTCGTGGGAAGGATGGTAAACTTGGAATACCCCTTTACTTTCTTCTGCATCGTCTTAAGGATGAACACCACATCCCTGTATTGCTTGATCTCATCATATGACTTGTCAACAAAGATACGTGTCTTAACAAGGTGTTTCAGGCCACGATCCGTTATCTCCCGGAGCGTTGCCGTCTTCTCCTTAAGTGATGATACAAACTCAAACTCATCCTTTGTAAGGCCTACTATCTCGCAGGTCAGGATGTTCTTTATCCTGTAGACATCATCTTTACCGTAGAGATAAACAAATCCTGACAGGCGGTAATCACCCTCCGCGGGCTTCTTACCCGTGATCTTCTTGATCCGTTCACTTCCTTCGTATAATACTTTCATGATCAGGAATCCTTTTCTTAGCTATTCATAAGATATGAGAATATCAGATAGGCTGTCTTCAGTGAATCGTGTCTTATCTTCTCATTCTCGATGGAGAAGATGTCTCCCGTGATGACTTCAGCGCCTGTCTCTTCGATATCCTCAAGGCCTACCGTTAACTTATTCTCAGTATCAAGATATTTCTTCTTGATCCTCTTGTCGACCTCACCGCTGTTAGCCACTACGACATCGATCTTCCTGCATTCCAGATAGGAATTGAGAACATCGACATGATCCCTGACACTGTATCCGTCTGTCTCACCGGGTTGTGTAACGAGATTGGATACATACATCAGCGGAGCTTTCGCCTTCTTAAGAGAACTTACGATCTCACATGACAGGAGATGCGGAAGGATACTCGTATAAAGGCTTCCGGGACTGAATATGATGAGATCCGCCTCCTTGATCTTCTTCTTGATCTCAGAGCTGATATGAACTTCCTTATCGTAGTGGAGTCTGGCGATCTTCTTAACGTTGAGGCTTACGTCTTCCTCACCGTAGAACTTATCAACACCCCTCTTCGTCATTCCGACAAGTTCGACCCTGTCCTCGGTCAGAGGCAGAACCGTACCCTTTACATTAAGGATTTTAGCCATGTACTTGGCAGCTTCCGTAAGGCTTCCCTGAGTATCTATGAGAGCTGCGAGCATTATATTCCTTACGGGGTGATTATGGAGCGTTCCTTCCTTGGAGAACCTGTATCTCAGAAGGTCTGTAAATTCCTGGTCGACATTTGCCATTGACAGCAGAACCTTGCCGATATCGCCTACAGCAGGAATATCGAGTTCCTCCTTGAGGACACCCGTGCTGCTGCCGTTATCACTGACGGCAACGATCGTCGTAACATCTATCGGAAAGAGCTTCAGGCCCGACAGCAGATTAGATATTCCTGTTCCCCCGCCGAAAACTACTACTTTCTTCATAAACTACCTCATCAGAAAAGAGACGCGAAAAACATGATCACATAGGTGCCGGTTCCCATGATGACTCCGGCAAGGACGACGCCTAACATGACGGCAGTGACACTCGACTTGAAGTCCATGTCAAGGAAGCTTGCAGCAAGCGTGCCTGTCCATGCACCGGTCCCGGGGATCGGTATTCCGACAAAAAGGAGGAGTGCAACAAAAAGACCTCGTCCTGCCTTGGCCTTGAGCTTCTCACCGCCCCTGTGTCCCTTCTCGATGCAGAATGTAAAGAACTTGCCGATGAACCTCTTATCCTTGCCCCATTCCAGGACCTTGCGGGCAAAGAAAAAGATGACCGGTACCGGCAGCATATTTCCGATGATGCAGATGACATATGCCCAGAAGGTCGGAATACCCTGTGTAAGCGCATAAGGCAGCGCTCCCCTTAGTTCAACGAGAGGCACCATCGACAAAAGAAACGAAATAATATATTTCATATATGATCTCCAGTATTTTATCTCAAAGATAATAACATAAAAATCACTTATACACAAAAGAACTGCCCCACCGGCAAGCTCATCGCCGGCGGGGCAGTGTGGATCACATTGATCAAGGGATATCAGAAAGCAAATGCGTTCGAGTTGCCAAGCTGCTTCTCGAGATCCTGAACGTCATATGTAGCAAGAGTAGCTGTCTTCTTGCTGATCTTACCGTCACGGAAGAGACCAACGAGGTCTTCGTTCAATGTATGCATGCCTTCCTTGTGTCCGGACTGGATAGCGCCGGGGATCATAACGATCTTATCCTCACGGATGAGGTTTGTGATAGCGTTGTTGCCAACCATGATCTCTGTTACGAGTGCACGGCCGTTACCGTCCATTGTAGGAAGGAGCTGCTGGCTGATAACACCACGCAGACATGTAGCAAACTGTGATCTGATAGATGTCTGGAGTTCCTTAGGGCTTGCATCGATGATCCTGTCGATGGTCTGTGCAGCACTCATCGTATGAAGTGTTGAGAGCACGAGGTGACCTGTCTCAGCAGCTGTGATAGCAGCCTGGATCGTCTCGAAGTCACGCATCTCACCAACGAGAACGATATCAGGGTCCTCACGGAGTGAAGAATGGAGAGCATCTGCGAATGAAGGTGTATCACGATAGAGCTCTCTCTGGTGGATCATGGCTCTGTTATGAGGATAGATATACTCGATAGGATCCTCGATCGTGATTACGTGTCTTGCCTCATTCTTGTTGATATAGTCAACGATAGCAGCCATTGTTGTTGTCTTACCGGAACCTGTAGGACCTGTAACGAGGAGAAGGCCGTTAGGGAGTGTAGCAAGAGTCTTTACAACCTCAGGCAGTCCCAGATCGTCGATCTCAGGGATCTGAGCCATGAGAAGACGGATGCTGCAAGCCAGGTTATTCCTCTGATGATAGATATTAGCTCTGATACGGACTTCGTTATCGATAAACAGACCGATATCAAGGTCTTCACCGGCTTCTACACGCTCGATCTCAGCAGGTGAGAGGATCGTATAGATCATGTTCAGTGATTCTTCGGCTGAAGGACGCTCGTCCAGGATGTGCAGAACACCGTATCTACGGACTGCGAGATTAGTACCGACAGTAATATGTACATCGGAACACTCATGCTCTATGGCGTAATCCATCAATTCTTCAAAAGTCATAATGCTACCTCCGATTTTATAAAGACATATAAAGATTATACAATATACCAAAAAAATTTAATACTATTAATTAACGGGCCCGCCTTTCTTTTTTACTGCAGCAGTAGCGCAGATAGCGGCAAATGCCATTGAAGTCAGCGCCAGATTTCGATATGTCATCCAGAAATGGATAGCGGAATGGTTGGATAATACCATGTACCAGACAAAAGGGACAATTGCGGTCAGAAGGAGCGGGATCACGAATCTGTCATCAGCCTTGAACTTCCTGTGCGTGAATAAGAGATAGATCACAAAACCTGCTATTGCAATGAATATCACCGCAAGCGACAGTGGGTCAGCCAGGCAGTTCAGGTTATAACCTATCACATTGATCACATTCCCGGATTCTATCCCCGTCTCCTCATAAGCGTTCGTGACGGTCCTCACCAATATCTGGCCGAAAGCATCCTTTACTATGCTGCTGCCTGTTACGATATCACAGATAACCCATTTGGAAGCCCACATAAAGACGTAACCGATACCCCAGGACATAAATGAGAAGATCGTCTTTCTGATATTGACAACGGACTCCTCATTTCCCAGTACGGTCATGATGATAAGGGGGATCCCGATGCTCACCAGAGGATATGTCAAGAAGTCAAAATAAGCAACCGCGATCCCCATAAACAGGAAGAATCTCCAGTAATGCCGGGATCTGTAGAGCCCCGTCTTCAGCATGATGAAGGTCCCTGTTAGCATCAGGTTATACACGCATGCAAACTGCATATTGAGCACCGTACTTACCGGATTGATCAGCAATACGGATAAGATAAGCGGGATCATCAGTTTCCTGCCGTCTTTGTTCTTATAAAGCCCGATCATGACAAGTGCGAGCATTACGACCTGGAATACCGCATTGATCATCCTTATACCCCATATTCCCGTGACAAGGAGGATCGGCTTCAGCAGGATCAGATACCCATGCCAGTATCTTGCATAACTGACTGTAACGGAAGAATTGTCAGGAGAAGGATCCAGCATCTTCCGGAGATAACCCGGTTCATAGTATGAATTGATATCAGTCACATAAACGTAATTGCTCGTAAGGGCTTCTGACATGGCGGACCTATCGCCTTTGTATGCAGCTTCACTGAGCATGATGGAATCCGTGTAATTATCCATCCTGGTGCTCATGAGCCACGGAATATAAAGATTCGTCAGCCCCTCACTGTCGTAGACCGGAGCTGACGAATCAACATTTGCTCTTATACGTTCCTCAGGGATCAGATACACTGCAAAGAGCAGGCATGCACCCGTCACCGCAGACAGCACAATGGCAGCCGCCGTAAATACCGTGTTCTTGAGGAGCTTCTTCCACATTACTGCTGAGCAGGTCCGCACATCGGGCACTCTTTGTCATCAGGGCCCAGTTCGATGCCGCATATGGGACAGTACCTTGCATCGCGTCCCTTGATAGGAGCATAGGAAGGTTCCGGGATATCCTTGATATCTGACATATCATAGGGATTGCGCTTTTTGTGTTCCCGTTCGAGTTCGCTTAGCGTATTGGCACGTCTTTGTGCTGCCGTGTGTATCCTCTTCTCGACGACGATCATGATCTCGAGCCATGCAAGAGGAATGATAAATGCAAGATTCGCGATAGTCCTGAACCAGATGAGGATCGCAACAGTCCAGATAGGTATCGCTACCATACAGTAAGCCTGGAACTGATCTCCGATATTGCCGAGCAAAGAGTTAACAACGAATATGAAGATGATTACGTTGACGATAACAGAGAACACTGCATAGAAGAGCACCATTCCCGGCATCCTGCTCGTCATGGATGAAAACATTCCTGATGAGCCATAAGCATCAAGTGCTTCCATCGCCTTCTTGGCAGCTATCATAGAGATAAATCCCAACGCGATACATGCAATTGAATAGACCGCTACAAAACCGATCAGGATCTTGAGATTAAGAGGTGTCATCCTGAAGAAAGGCGGATACCGCTTCGCTTCGCTCTCATACGCTTCATCAAAGGTTGATTTGCTCATTAGTCTTACCCTCCTCTTTTTTGCCCTTGCGAGTCTTCCTATTCCATATTACAACAGTTGCCGCAAATAGTACAACACCTGCCGCGCTCGTGATGATGCCCGGAGTAAATCCCGGCAGCCAGTATCTGAACTCTACAGTGTGAGTTCCCTTGGGGATCTCAAGACCCATAAACGCCGTATTAGCCTTATAGAGCTTTGCTTCACTGCCATCAAGATAACATGTCCATCCGTCCATGTAAGGGATTGTTACAACGAGGAATCTGTCTTTATCCGTCGTGACAGTGCCGGTAAGCG
>Ga0247608_10003719_pt1 | contig 17582 bp, 13 predicted proteins | sample 176DNAGHGlowgp2_FD_193490 | JGI IMG/M metagenome (GOLD analysis project Ga0247608, IMG submission 193490) | Sheep rumen microbial communities from Palmerston North, Manawatu-Wanganui, New Zealand - 1766 DNA GHGlow gp2 | ecosystem: Host-associated > Mammals > Digestive system > Stomach > Rumen ... | reverse complement strand
TAAAAAAAACACATCATTTAATAAAGAGCATACATGGGCTAAATCTAAAGGCAATTTTGGTGAAACTCAACCAACAGGTACAGATATGCACCATTTAAGACCATGCAATTCAAATTTAAATAGCACTAGAAGTAATTATGATTTTGCTGAAATCTCACATACTTCTGCAAATAGCGTTGCAAATTTAAGTTGGGCAACTTCTGATATGACTGGCAATTACAAAACAGACGGCTATTTTGAACCAAAAGATGAATTTAAAGGCGATATTGCTAGAATGATTTTTTACATGGCAACACGTTATGATACCGGTGATACTTATGATTTAGAAGTTAGTGGTGAAATTCCTAGTGGATATAGAAATTTCACAAGTGGTGCTAAAGGAAAACATGGAAATTTCAAATACTTATATAAATGGGCAACAAGTGGACAGGATCCTGTCAGTAATTTTGAAATGAATAGAAATAATATTATTGATAAAGATTATCAACACAATAGAAATCCATTTATTGACCATCCTGAATTCATCATCATGATTTATGATGAATCTTATGATGGCCCAGGCGCATTAATGTAATTGTTATTTTCAAATTTGATAATTTATATATAATTAAATTAATATGTCACTTAATAAAACAAAATTACAAAAAATAATTAAAGCCATTGAAAAGACAAAAAGGAAAGTTTATACAGTTTCCGATCTTTCTCGTGACACTGGTATTAAAGATGACATTTTAATTGAATACTTAAGTAAATTTAATGCATTAATATATTTTGATAATCAAGCAAACGTTAAAGACTATCTCGACGGCATTAAAACTGATTATGATGATCAAAATAAAGAAGTAGTTAAAAGAACTGAATATGTAAGAAGTAAAGATATCGAGCAATATGAAAGTTTTGTTGATTACATTTATCAAACTATGACTGTTCAAGGTGGAATACTTGATACAGGTTATAGCTTAACTAAAAAAGATATCAAGATTATTAAGAAGCTTTTAAAAGAAGAAAGTGATAAATTATCTTCTAAGTAGAAAAAAACCTGCAAAAACTAGATATTTAGTAGAAAAATAGTAGAATTTTAGTAAAAATAAAATTCTCTTTTTTTCTTTAATAGATATTAAATATAATGTATAATAACACTCGACTCGTGTGTCTTTCCCATGACTAACCACACGTAAAATTTAACAGGGGGTATATTTCCGTATGGAAGAACAATTAAAAAAAGAATCAAGAATAGTTTCTTGGTTCAAGAAAAATGTTACAACAAGAGTTATTGCTATTAATGCATTTATTGCTTGTTTGTACGCTGTCGTTACAATGCTATGTGGCCCACTATCTTACGAATTTTCTCAATTCAGAATTAGTGAAGCATTAAACTTATTAGTATTCTTTAATCCAACTTATACGATTGGACTTACTCTTGGATGTTTCTTAGCAAATATTATGTCAACAGTCGGTCCACTTGATATGGTATTAGGAACAGGAGCAACATTAATTGGCTGTTTGATAATCGTCTTTTTATCAAAATTAGTTAAAAATTTATTTGTTGCAAGTTTAATTCCTACAATTGCAAACGGGATTATTGTTCCAATTACAATCTGGTTAAGTTGTTTAGGTACTGGAGATGAATTTGTTTTAGGTGAAATGTTCTGGGTTATGGCAGGATGGGTTGCCTTAGGAGAATTTGTTTGTATTACATGTTTTGGATATCCATTAATTATGGTATTTACAAAAACAAAAACTAGAGATGGTTTTTATAAGTTAATTGAGGCAACAAGAAATTTAGATTTTAAGCGGTAAAAAAATGGGGGCTAAAGGATTTTATTTAGAAATTAAACATATAGATAAAACTACAGGTGCACGTTATGGAATTTTGCATACTCCACATGGAGATTGTGAAGTCCCTATGTTTATGCCTGTAGGTACTTTAGCAACCGTTAAAACCTTATCTCCAGAAGAGGTTAAATCTCTAGGAGCTGGAGTAATTTTAGCAAATACATATCATCTTCATTTAAGACCAGGAGAAGATATTGTAGCAGAAGCAGGTGGCGTTCAAAAATTTATGAATTATGATGGCCCAATGCTTACAGATAGCGGTGGTTATCAAGTTTTTTCACTTGCCGATAACCGCAAAATTACTGAAGAAGGCGTTACTTTTAAGTCTCATCTTAATGGCGATACCATAAAGTTTACTCCTGAAAAAGTAATTGAAATTGAAGAAAAGATTGGTGCAGATATTGCAATGTCTTTTGATGAATGCATTCCTTATCCAGCAAGTTATGAATACGCTAAAAAGAGTACTGAAAGAACTTATAGATGGGCAAAAAGAGGAAAGAATGCTCATAAAAGAGAAGATCAAGCTTTATTTGGAATTGTTCAAGGTGGAGATTTTGAAGATTTAAGAAAGTGGAGCGCTGAAGAACTTGTTAAACTTGATTTTGATGGATATTCAATTGGTGGCACATCAATTGGAGAGCCAAAAGAAGTTTGTTTTAGAATGATTGATTATGCAATTAAGTATCTTCCAGAAGATAAACCAAGATATTTAATGGGTGTTGGAAGTTTAGATTATATTCTTGAAGGAATAGCAAAAGGCATCGATATGATGGATTGTGTTCTTCCTACTAGAATCGCACGTCATGGAACTTTAATGACCCACAATGGAAGAATCAATATAAGAAAAGAAATGTATAAAAGAGATTTCACTCCACTTGACCCTGAATGTGATTGTTATACTTGTAAAAATTATACAAGAGCTTATCTTAGACATTTATATGTATCAGGAGAATCATTTGGAGCTAGACTCCTTTCAATCCATAACATTAGATTTTTAATCTCGATTGTTGAAGGGGCTCGAGTAGCTATTCAAGAAGACAGATTTAAAGAATATAAAGATGAGATATTAAAAAAATATGGTGACAAAAGAGGTTTCTAAAATGAAACTTTTTTTGTATGAATAATTTAAAAACCATGCAAAACAGATATATTTTTGAAAAAATCAAAGCAATTTGAGCTTTGATTTTTAAGTATAATTTAGATGACTCTTTTTTTAATTTAATTTATCAACAGTTCCAACAAATAATGGATAACCATTTGAATCAAGAAGTTCATAAGCAAACGCTTTGTTAACAAAGAAATCAAAATAGCGATATTCGATTTCATCATTTGGACCTGGTGAAGTAGCATCTCCAATTGCGACGGTTATTGCAGCGCCTTCCATACCTTTTCTATTAACCTTTAATTTTGCTGCATGAACTAAAGCTGAGCAAACCAAATCTTCTTTAGCAGAAATTGCTGAAAAATCAGAAACTAAAGGATCAAAGATTGATTTAACATTTGTTGTTTGCTTAAACATTTCTTTTAAATCTACATTTGAACTTGATTCAAATGAAGGAAAATAAACTTTAGTTTTATTAACAATTTTTCCTTCATTTTCAGTAGGTGTGAAATCTTTTATAGAATGAATCTCACTTAAGATATCTTTTCTTAACATGTCAGTAGCTTTATATCCTTCTTGAGGAACAATAAATCTCAATTCAAAATTAGCATCACTAAAAACATGGAAGGTAGAATATTTTTCAGTAGATATAGGTTTACCATGAAAATAATAAGAAATATTTAATTTTGTATTTTTATGAGAACCATCTGAATTTACAAACTCTTTAAGGTCTTTAGTTTCGTTTAAATCAAAGCCTTCTTCGTTCCACAAATCTTTCATGTATAAAGTATTTAAAATTACTAATCGAGTTAAATCACTAATATATTGTTCAAGTGAAATATCAATTAAGCCTCTTGTTTTATCTTTAATATAATCTTGAATTATTTTTGCTGAATTTAAAGGATTGTTAATAAAATCCATATGGAAAGAATCTGCATAGAAATTATTTGCTAAATTTATAAGAGCATCTTTTTTGTATTCAAAATTATTTTCAATCCATATTGAATTGGTTGTTTCTTCAGTTATGACTTTTTGATCGTTACCAAGTTTATATTTATTTTGAAGTTCAAATAAATATTTATAGTTTTCAACAAGTAAAGAATTATCAATATCAAAGAAATCTAAAATTTCTTGAGAAGAATCGTTAGCTGTGCATTGAGAAAGCATTCCTAAACATAAAAATACTGATAAAGGAGAAAAGATTTTGTTCTCATCGGTGTAAAAAGAATTATATTTATCAGAAAAAGTAGAACTAAAATTAATTACTTTGTTTTTAAAGTCTAAGTAATTACCTTTTTTATCGAAATCATAATTTCTAAATTCGGCATTAGCTGCAGTAGCAATGTTAGATGCACTATAAGATGATCCACATGCAGAGCAGACTAGTAAAATTTGAATAGTTGGCAATAAAACTCTTTTTTTCATAAAAATTCTCTTCATATATTACTATAGCATAATTTTTATATTCAAAAGTTTATATTCTTTTAATATAATTAAAAATCGTTATGGATATAAATTTATTTGATTATTATTTACCTGAAGAATTAATTGCTCAAGAGCCAACATCAATTAGAGATGAGTGCAAACTTTTAGTAGTTAATAAAACTAAGAAGACTTATGAAGATAAGATTTTTCATGATATTTTAGATTACTTTAAAGCTGGAGACGTACTAGTAAGAAATAATACTAAAGTTATTCCAGCTAGACTTTTTGCAACAAAAGAAAAAACAGGAGCAAAAGTAGAAGTACTTTTACTTAAAGATTTAGGTGAAGATACCTGGGAATGCTTATGCGGAAATGCAAAAGCAATTAAAGTTGGATCGGTTTTACATTTTAAAGATGATATTTTAATTGGAACTTGTGTAGGAACTTTTGATGAAGGCATCAGACACATAAAATTCGATTATAAAGGTATATTTTTAGAAGAACTCGATAAAATTGGTTTAATGCCTTTACCTCCTTACATTCATAAACAAGTCGATGATAATAATAAATATCAAACAGTTTATGCAAAAGTAGAAGGAAGTGCTGCGGCTCCAACAGCTGGTTTTCATTTTACTCCTGAATTATTAGCTAAACTTGAAGCAAAAGGCGTAAAAATTGTTGATATAACTTTAAATATTGGTTTAGGAACATTTAGACCTGTTAAAGTCCAAGATACTGATGATCACGTAATGCATAGTGAGACTTATATTGTAAGCAAAGAAGCAGCAGACGAATTAAACAAAGCTAAAAAAGAAGGAAGACGAATTGTTGCTTGTGGAACAACAAGTGTAAGAACATTAGAAAGTAACTTTAATAAATTTAATGAATTTAAAGCTGAAAGTAGTTCAACATCAATATTTATTTCTCCAGGTTATGAATATAAAGCTGTTGATTGTTTAATTACAAATTTCCATTTGCCTAAATCAACTTTAGTAATGCTTGTATCTGCATTCATGGGACGTGAATTCACTTTAGAATGCTATAAACACGCTGTTGAAAATAAATATAGATTCTTCTCTTTTGGAGATTCAATGTTCATTTATTAATATGAAAGAAAAGCGAAATTATTATAGAGAATTTTTAAAAGACTATAACAAGATAAGAAGTGAAACTCCTAAAGGTGAACTTCCAAAACTTTTACTTCATATTTGTTGTGGTGCGTGTTCTTGTTTCCCACTAGTTTTTTTAACTGATTTATTTGATATTACAGTTTACTACACAAACTCTAATATTTATCCTGAAAGTGAATTTGAAAAACGTTTTGAAGCTTTAACAAAATATGTAGAATTTGTTGAAAAAACCTGCAAAAACTCAATTAAAATTATAAAAGACACATATAATCATGATGAATTTATATTTGATTTACTGCCTTTTAAAGATGAAGCAGAAGGTGGACATAGATGTAAAATTTGTATAGAAAAACGTTTTAAACGTACTTTTGATTTTGCTTCTTCTCAAGGATTTAAATACGTTACAACAGTAATGAGTATATCTAGAAATAAAGATGTAGATTACTTAAATATGTTAGGAGAAGAACTAGCTAAGAAATATAACAATCTAACATATGTACATGCAGATTTTAAAAAGAATAATGGTCAAGATATTGGTGTTGACCTATCTAAAAAGATAGGCATTTATCGCCAATGTTTTTGTGGATGTGAGTTTAGTTTTAAAACGTCGAAAATAAGTAATTAATGAAATTAATATGATTTGATTTTATAATAAATTAATATGGTAATTACGAATATTAATGATTATTTAAATCTTACTGGTTACTTCATAAATCACGACACAGATGAATCACAAGTTATTGATTATACATATATAGGATGGACTTCATCTAGTGATGAATTTTTAGTTGATTGCGAATTGAACCTTTTGCAACTTTGTCAGGATAATAACGTTGATATTAATGATATAGCTAATATTAAAATTCTATTTGATGGATATAATATAAACATCAAGAAATTTAATTTGTGCAATTCTAATGGTGAAATTGTAGAGAGTGTAGAGAATAATGGTAATCAAGTTATAAATCTAGGCTATCTTAAAAGTAGTTTTAATTTTGATAATATTTGTAATTTTTCTATAAGAAGTTTTAATGATGGAGACTATCAATCAATTGAAGCAATATCATGTGAAATCATAACTAGTCGCTCTTATAATTATGATAATAAACCGCTCTACAAAACAAAACTATTCGAGAGATCTTTAGATAATTTAATATCATATAAAGTCAATCTTAATAATGGACAAATTGATTTTTTTAGAAATGTTGTTTCGCTTTACGGAAATAAAACACCATTAAAATTAAGTCAGTTTTTTAATCCAATTAACAATGATTGTTTTGATAATTGGAAATTTAATTTAGAGCAAAAATTATATTTCTTAGAGAATAAGTATTATTGGATTGATAGTAATTATAAATATCATGAATTTTTACCTCTCGAAAATAATTTATATTATGATTCTGAACATACTGGTTTACTTCTAAGAATCAATAATAACGAATTTGTTATAACAAATGACACTGATAAATTTTATCATTTCGATCAATCTAAGAATCTTATTTCCATCGAAAGCAAAAAGGGAATTGATTCTATATTCTTATATATAAATAGAAGTTCAAATATTCTTAGTTTTGTTGATGGAATGGGAAGAACTGCTCAATATTCAATCAATAATTCTTCTAGCAATTTGGTTTTACCAGATTCAACCATATTAAGTTTTACTAAAAATCAAACATATGATATTTTTACTGATTTAGACGGTAGTCAAAACACATATTATTATAAAATTTGTGGCGATATTAAGTTGCTTATTTCTGCAGTCTCAAGTTTTGGAAAAACCATCAATTTTTATTATGATGAATTTTCTAGAATAATAAAAATTGAAGAATTTAGTGGAAGCGAAATTAATAAAAGAGTTCTATTTGAATATTTCAATCGTTACACTATAGCAACAGTAATCAATAATCCAAAAGATTTACTAATTAGTTCTATAACTGGATATTCATTTGACAATAAAGGTCATTTCATTTTTCAGAAAGATTTAATCAATTTTGAAAATAGCGAACACTTTGAATTTAGTTTTTATAATTATGACGGTTATGAACAATTTAGTTCTATTATTAGAGACTCTGAAGCAATAAACATTACAAGAGTTCAAGGAACAAATTATTTTGGGATAAATACTGATTCATTAAATGAAGATGAAGATTATCTTGTTTACGCAAAACTTAAAAATAAAGATTATAATTTTTCTTTAAATAATTCTTTAATAGTCAATTTGGTAGATGTTTGGCCTGCATGTTATTTTGTTAAAAAATTATTCAAAATTGATTATTCTTTTGATGGTGAATTAATATTAGCGGCTAAAATAAGACCAGATGAATATTCAAATGGTTATATAATTCTTGAAGTTGATGGTAATGCTGCATCTTTAGTTAATAATAAAACATTTTATTTAGTTAAAACTAAGCGCAACAATTCTTATGACTTAATTAAATCAACTTCTCAAGCTAGCTATGATTTTATCGAAAGAAAAAATGATTCTTCTCAATATTGGAAGAAAACGTATTCTTTGAAATTTTCTAGATTTGCAGATTGCGAAAAAATATCTTTTGAAGATTATAACTTAAATAAGTGGAATCTATCGCGTAATAATCAGGTAATTCTTTGGTATAACAATTTATCTAAAGCTTTTATATATAATGGAAACGAGGAAGTTTTAGTTAACGAAATTCAGAACATAGAAGTATCAAATGTAGAGATGTGTCACTTGGATATAAAAGGACATGAAAAAAGATATTCATATTTTGAAAATACTAGTGGCGATAGTTTTATATTTAATAAAATAACAAATACTAACTGGAATATTGAAAAAGGATTAGTAAAAGAAAACTTGGATTATTATGGTAATAAAACTAGTGAGGAAGATTCTTTAGGAAATCTAACTTATTTTGATTTAGATAATTTTGGTAATGTCATATCTACTAGGAAAGTTACTTCTTTAGGTGAATTTAAAAATGTATTTAATTATGTCTATTCAACTTCAGAATTCAAGGAAATATTTATTGATGAGGATGACTTGATATATGAAAATACATTTGATTTATTAACTGGTTTATTAAAATCAAGTAAAGATCCAAAAGGAATTTACATTTATTTCACATACGATTCTTCTTATCGATTAATTAATGTTTCTTCTGAAAATAATTCAAATTTAATTACGTATCTCAAAAACAATATAAAAAATTTAAATTCTTCCGAAGGGAACAATTTTACTTTTTCTTATGATTCATCAGATGTAGTTACCTCTGTTAAAATAGATGATAATAATCATATTTTAAATAGATATGTAAAGACACCAAATAAGGAGTCAATTAGTACTTTATATTCAAATTCTAAAGGGTCGATCGATGTATATAATCGCTTTGGAAATTTAGTTCAGAAAGGTTCTATTACTACTTTATTTTCCCCAGGCTATATTTCTTTAAATAATATATATGGTTCTCTTAGTGGTAACTATTCTAATGTAAATGCATATAATTTTAATGATGAAACGCTTACTTCTCAGAGCCTTCTAAGAAGAAGTGTTCATAGCAATTTGTTTAATTCATATTCAATTAACTATTTTTATTATCCTAATGGGAAACTTTATCGAATTCAAATACCTAATGAATTTACATATAGTTTAGAATATTCAATTTATGATGCTATCACAAGAGAAGATTTTTCACTTGCAATTAATAATAGTAACGTTAATTCTTATAGTTCTTATACATATTCGAATATCGATTCTGCTAATTCTTCTAGATTGGTAGGGTTTGAGCACCATATAAATGATTTTATACTTTCCAGCATATATAGTTACGATAATGCATCAAGAATTAATACCAATATTCTAAACATAACTTTACCTATGGAATATGGCTATTCTTCTATTAAATACATAAATACATATAAATCAAGAAACGAAAACAATGTCACTTATTTAAGCAACAAACTTTTAAGTAGAAGTGTTGAATTTGAACAAAATAATTTTCAATATAATTCAACTTGGCAAACAACTGAAAGCTTTACTTATACAACAAATGGATTTTTAGAAAGTATTTCAACTGATGGTTGGTTTAATAGATTCAAATATGACAATTTGAATAGATTAATTAGAGAAGACAATCAAAGGCTAAATTGTTCTTATACTTATACTTATAATAGCAATGGAAATATTACTTCAAAATATGTTTATGCTTACACAACTGGAGATTTAGGAACTCCAATTAGTGTAATTAATTATGGTTATAATCTTAATGACCATAAAGATCAACTTGTTTCATGGAACGGATATTCTTTTAGTTACGATAACGCAGGGAATCCGCTTACTTATAAGGGAAATACATTAAGTTGGAATAATTCTAATAAATTATCAAAATTTATGTTTAATTCATCCAAATATTTAAATTTTGAATACAATGGAAGTGGTATTAGAAGAGAAAAAGTCTATGTTAATTCCAATTCAACAATTCGCCACACATATACATATCACGACAATAAACTTTATTTAGAAAAAATTTCTGGAAATCAATCTCAATATATAGCTTATATATACGAAAAAGATGAAATTGTTGGTTTCTATTTGCAAGACGAACTTCCATATTTATTTAGAAAAAATATACTTGGTGATGTTATTGGGGTTTTTAATTATCTTGGCGAATTGGTTGCTGAATATGCTTATGATGCTTGGGGAAATTGTATAATTTTAAGTCAAATAGACGGAATAGGCGATTTAAATCCGATTAGATATAGAAGCTATTATTTTGATGATGAAACAGGCTTATATTATTTAATCAATAGATATTATGATCCTGAAATTGGTAGATTTATAAGTCCTGATTCGATTGAATATTTAGATTATCGAACAATAAATGGCGTTAATTTTTATTGCTATTGTTTGGATAACCCCGTCTTTTATTATGATCCAAATGGCGATATTTTTATCACAATTAGTTTTGCTTTATCTATGTATTATTTGCTTTTAGCTGTTGCAATTGTTGCTATATTGTCAATATCTATTTTTTGTATTTCTGAATCAATAAGGCGATTCTTGTCTATTGACACAAATAATTTATATAACCACACCGATAACGAAAGCGATGATTATAATCACTTAACAAATCCTACTAGTAATTATCTTAATCTAGAAACTGAATTTATAATAATAAATTCGCTGGAAAATAAAACGAATAATTTTGTGAATGAATATAAGCGAAAAGTAGCAGCACCAAGAATAAAGAGTAAAAGCAAAAAAGAAGCAAAACAAAAAGCTTTTTTGAAAGGAGGGAAAAGAAAGCCAATTTTACATTCTCACAGTCCTAGAGGACCTCATTTTCACCCTGATGATGATCGTTTTAAACATCGGCATTATTATTTTGATTGGCTAGTATTTAGGTACATGTATGAAAAAGATGACGAATGAAAATAGTGACATTATTCATATTTTTGCAAATTCGCTAATTGTAAAAGAAAGAAAAGATAGAATTTGTTATGAATTAATTCGTGGCAACAGAAAAGGTATTGATAGATTTAATCACAATACAATCGAACTACTTAGAAAAGAAAAAATTTTGATTAATTGTTCAGCGGATGAAATCATTGTATTTATAAAATCAAAATTTGATTTATCGGATGTTTTCTTAGTGATTGACGATTCTTATTTATATGGGTCATTTTTAAAAAGAGAAGAATTAATAAAAAAAATAGAAAATACATATATGTCTTTAATAGCGATTAAAGGGCAAGATATAGCGATAATTAAAGGCGAAAACGGGATTAGAAATAATTTCTATGTTTTAAAGATAGATGCATAATCATAATTAATATATATATATATTCTGAAGCAGCAGAACAACAATGAGTTGACTGAATGACAAATAATATAAATGAAAAGCTTAAAAATTTTAAATCATTTTTCAAATAAGCAATGGCGTCAAATTTGAAGTACCTAATTTGAGGTTCACTTCAATTGAAAGGTGCTTTATAAATTCTTAAAATAACAGATACGATTGTGGACTTAAAAATTATTTATAAGAGTAGAAAAAATAAGTGCAATTTACTTTTTATTAGACAAATTTAGAATAAACAAATCGAAGAAAAATTAAGTTTTAAACGCTATTTAAAATTTTATATTGAGCAACAAAATCTTGATTAAATACTTAGCAGATTAATTTTTTGAGACAAATTATATTTTTGAAATTTCCTTAAATTTAAATAAAAACCCTGCAAAACTAAAATAAAAACTATAAAAGACGCATATAATCATGATGAATTTATATGTGATTTACTGCCTTTTAAAGATGAAGAAGAAGGCGGACATATATGTAAAATTTGTATAGGAAAACGTTTTAAACGTACTTTTGATTTTGCTTCTTCTCAAGGATTTAAATACGTTATAACTGTCATGAGTATTTCAAGAACTAAAGATGTAGATTATTTAAATATGTTAGGTGAAGAACTCGCAAAAAAATACAATAATCTTACATACTTACATGCAGATTTTAAAAAGAATAATGGTCAAGATATTGGTGTTGATCTATTTAAAAAGATAGGTATTTATCGCCAATGTTTTTGTGGTTGTGAATTTAGTAAAAAATATTGAATTTCATTATATTTATTAAAGATTTTTTATAGCTTGTTTTATATAATAAAAGCAGAGAGGACAAGAGGATTAAAAAATGAATAAATTATCTAAAGTTTTATATCTAGTTGCTTGTATTCCTTTTCTTTTAACTTCATGTGATCCAGGTAAAGAAGTTAGAAGAGATGTTTATATCAAAGAGGCGGCTAAAGTTGAAGAGAAAGAAACTCAAGAATTTAATACCATTGAACTTAATTATGATCTTGAAAGTAAAGCCACCGGATATTTTAAGGAACAAGGAGGACTAAATATCTTAGAAAAAGGTCAACTTGTTTTTACTTTTGATTCGTATAATTTGCAATCAAATCTGGCGTTTGATTTTGGAGATGTCGATAGTCAGATTACCAAGAGTCTAAACGCTAAGGCATCAAATTACTATAAAGATTTAGAATATGAGTATGGTTACAACCTTAAGTATTATGTTAATCCATTGGGACTTGGATATGATGCTACCGACTCTGAAGGAAGAGACGGTATTGCTATAGCATCTAAATTATCTCTTAGAATTATTTTTAATGATTATGGGTTATTGAGTATGCTTAGACTTGATTCAAAACACACCATAAATGATGCAAAAGCAGGCAAAGATAGAAAAATTAATGGTGAATATAAAGTTCATATGCAATTAGACTTAACATATAAAATGTTATCTTAAAAGTAACGTTTATACTTTTATAATGCTAACTATAACTTAAAAACAAAGCGAACTTAGAGTTAACAGCACTTAATGGAGCCGGCTCAGTTCTATCTACATTTGGAGACTTTGGTATTAACATGAAAAAGAAGAAATTACGTTTTTCATCAAACTTAATTTTAGGAATGATTGTTGTAACTCCTATCGTTATTTTTGGTATAATCTATGCAATTTTTTTTACTTTATCAAATTGGGTTTACTATGTTCATAAACCAACTGTTCCAATCCAACAAGAATATCTGTTTAAGGATAATAGTGGCAATATTTACTATTATAGTTTTGATGAAATAAAACAGATTTATGAAAACTCAAAAGCAAGATTAGCACAAAATATTTATAACAAATTTGATGACAATGTTGACATTCATTTTGCTGTTTCTAGCGAAGATTATTTATATATAGCATTGGAAAATTGGAATACTTATGAATCAAAAAGTTCTTTTTTAAAAATAGATAAGGATTTTAATATAATTAAAATTTGGGATTTTTCATTTTTGGATTCACGTGTAATTTCTATGGTGGAATGTGATGATTTAATTTATGCCTTATTTGAAACTAAAAGTAATGGACACTTTTTATATAAGGTAGATTTTGAAAATGATAATTTTTTTCAAGTAAAGAGTAATGTAGATAGTTTTGATGTTTTTGAAGACAATGACATTAAAATTAATATTTGTTTCAAAGGAAAATATAGAATTGGTTATATGTCTATTTTTGACAAAAAAATGAAACTTTCTCAATATGGCAATACATTATATTTTGATGAAAAAATATTTTTAGAGGTTACTGATAAAACTTTAAATTTTAATGTTAACGATGCATCTTATTCATTTGATAAACGAGATAATGAGATTGGGCTGTATAAAAATGCTTATTTAATTGATAATAAAATAATATTTGCTACTTTAGAATTGTTAGAAGACTATTCTTGCGGATATGGGCCAGGGAAACCTTCCTATTGCATTTGCAGTTACGGCAAATCTTTTTTGTATTCTTTCGATATTGAAACCAAAGAATTGACTTTATTAGAACAGTTTAAAGAAAAAACATTTTTAGTTGATTACGATCTTGATGGAGCTAAATATTATTATGATGGAAAATTATATATTAATGGTTCTTATTATAGAGATTGCGAAACAATAAAAGAGGGAGAGAAGGAAGATCATACTGGGAGTTCATATTTTGAAAGAAGCGAATTTAGGTATTATTATATTTCTTTTTATGAAGGTGAATTTTATGGAATATAGTTTATATAAAAGAAAAAATAAATATTTAAAACTAATTGGTGATTTGAATGAAGAATTGGAGCCAATTTCAAAACACTCGTCTAAGGCTGGTGAATTTTTTGAGTTTTTTGGAGGAAAAGATTTGTAATGAATTTTTTTAGTAATATTGATTTTGAGTTTTATTGTTATGGAGAGTTTGAAAAGAGCAATTACAAATTGTTAAAAGAGTTCAACTTTACTGAAAACAAAGAATCTTTTGCCCGATTTCTTTTTGATATTTTTGGATTGACTTCTTATGTCTATGTTTTTAATACTAAAATTGATGACTTAGAAAAGATTAGATCTATAAAGTATAGAAAATCTTTTTTCACCACTTCGACTTATAGAAATATTGAATTCCTTAAATTTCGAGAGGCATATTGTTTTAATTTTAAAAGCTTTAAAGCAATAGGAGATTTAGTAGATGATATTATAAGTAATAATCTGAATATATGGGTTTATAGCCAATTAAAGCAAACAATACTAAATATTCAAACAAATAAAGTAAATTTTTATTCTAAAAATTATAAATTTAAAAAGAAACTATTTTTAAAATATAGAGATTATATTGATTTAAAAAGAAGAATAAAATATAGCGATTATAATAATACATTACAACATTGGGATTATGTTATAAATGGTGATTCTGCTTTTAAAAATTTTATTGAAAAATATGTTGTCTTTTCCTCTGAACTAAGATTTTTTAGTGATTTTAATAAGCATCTTCAATTTAATTCAAATACAATTAATTTTTTAAAAAATTATATTGAGAAGAGTATTCACTCTACATTTTATTTAATTATTCACTATAAAAATTTTAGAAGCATATATGAAATTATTAAGTCTATAAATGAATATGAAAAATTTTCAATTGTAATTGAAGAACCTTTTTTAGCTAAGACTGTTGTGAAGTCGGTAATTTTCAAGATTAATATTTTTGATTATCTTGAATTTGATTTGTTGGAAAGAATCGTAAGCAAATATCTCGATTGCAACTCATTTGATTTTGTCAGTGAAAATTTGGATTTATTAATTGGATTTAATCCTTTTTTAGTTGGCTTTAAAATGATAGAGGTATCAAGCAGATACAAAACAATAAAAAAACATTTCAATTGATTAAAGGTGAAAAATATGAATAAAAAATTAATATTTGAAGATCCGAATGTAAACAATGAACTAACTTCTTTGAATTATTTTAAAAAGATAGGTTTTTGTGTTGCTAAATTTAATATAATTGAAGATTTTCAATCAGAAGTTGAAAATAAAATGGTTTCATTTTTAAATGATGTTGAGAAAAACGACAAGGTATATATAGTTTTTGAATTTTATCCATGTAAAGAACACGGGATTAATAAGAAAATGAATTTCTTTTTTGAAAAACTTTGCAAAAAATTTATTAGAAGCTATAAGAAGTATAAATTTAACTTTATTTCTAATGAAACATCAATGGACACTAGAAACGGAAAAATGAAAAATGTAAATATTCCAAAACAAAGAATAATATTTTGTTCTTTAATCGAGAATTTCAATTGTAAAAAATTCTTATCAGATTTCTTGCCTCTAACTTATCGTGTGAGTGTTGGTGATGATTATGATTTTTCCATTATTTCTGAAAAGGCAGATAAAAAGTTAATATGTTTAAATAGGGGAGCAGTTTTTAAAATATATGATACAAGATAATAATTTGAACAATTTGTAGAAACTCTTCAAAAGGCAATAAAGAATTAATAAAGGAGTCGATAGAATATTATTATGAAGAAATTAATAGATATGGTTTCAAATATAAGTAATGACTATAATCATTGCTTCAAGATTGAAATCGATACTATGCTTAACATAGATAAACATTTTTTAGAAAGAATACTTTCTTCATATTTGGCACAATATAAGAAAGTTTTAGTTTATTTTGAAAGCAAAGAAGAAATTAACAAATTTATAATGAGATGCAAAATCAAAGAATATAAATTATTTCCTGAAGAAAACAAAATTATTTCAGAAGAGATAAAAGATTATGTTGAAGAATTTATCGAAATGAATATTGGACATAATTTTTGCATAAGTAATTTATATAGAAATTTTAAAATAGAAGGGAATGTATCTTATATCAATATTAAATTTGATTATATGCAGGAGGATTTGTTTTTAAGATTAAATAGAATTTCATCCAAAAGATTTGCAAGATTTGATAATAACGATCTTTTATTACGAGATCATACAGTAGTTTTTTATGAAAATAGAGAAACAAATTTTTTGGATATAATTTTAGAAAATTTGTATTATTTTGTTGGCGGTAATGATTTAAGTTTGTCAATCAATAAAAGTATTAAGATTAAAAATAGTTTGGTAAAAATTCCAAATTCAAATAAAACATCATTTAAATTATATTGTTTTAGAATTATTGAAATTTATAGAGTAATCAACTATCTAGTAGAGAAAATTAAAAAAGATCAGACTCTATATTTTAAGATTATATCAAGCAAAAATAAATTTTCTCTTACTTATGTAAAGAATAAAATTATCATTTATTTTTGTGGCAATTTTTTACATTCTTATTTAAATACATACCCAAATTACACAAAAACAGTGTTAGAAGATGGGTTTGATTTAAATAGCATAGCTAAATTAGATAAACAATTTAATTTAACCAAAGAACCTGAAGAGCTAGTGAAAACAAAAATAACTAATTTTGAACAATTATATCTTAATCTTTTTAATATTATTCAAAAAAAGAATTATATAGATAGTGTTAATCTATTTTATGATATTCCTGAATATGCATCTCAGATTTTTTGGGATGTTTTTGAAAATTGTTTAAAATTAAAAAGAACCTATTACTTAATTTGTGATGGAACAGTCATTAACATGTTTAAAAGAAATTGCACTCTATTATTTAATGAAGGGGAGAATAAATTATTTTCGTTAAAATTTAAAAAACAGGAAGAATTTGAAATAATTCTAAAATATGTATATTTAAATTTAAAAAATAGAATCTATATTTTTGATGAAAATTTAAATTTGATAATTTCTAGTTCAAATTTGGTTTTATTCTTTTATTCATCTAACGAAATAAATGTTAATGATTATAATCAATTACTTATATATATGAATTCAAATTTAGGAGTTGCAAAATATCACCCTCTTTATAAAACTGAAATTAATTTGACAAAAGATAATCTATATGATTTCGAAGTACATTTACTAAATTCTTTAAGTGATTTTATTGATCCTTTTCTCGGGATCAATCTTTACTCAAATAATTATGTAGTATATAAAGTATTAAAAATTAGGAAGAAAGAAATTAAATTTTCAGACTTTGATGAATACAATTATAAATGTTCTTTATATGTTGAAGGTTATAATATTGATACTAGTAGTATTAGACTTTTATTGGGAAGCATTGAACTAATTGATTGCTGTTTTTATAACGAAAGAATAAATATGATAATTCGAATTAGAAATGGTAAATTAATTTATGAATATGACAATAAGGAGTTTGAAAAATATT
>Ga0247608_10003718_pt1 | contig 17585 bp, 8 predicted proteins | sample 176DNAGHGlowgp2_FD_193490 | JGI IMG/M metagenome (GOLD analysis project Ga0247608, IMG submission 193490) | Sheep rumen microbial communities from Palmerston North, Manawatu-Wanganui, New Zealand - 1766 DNA GHGlow gp2 | ecosystem: Host-associated > Mammals > Digestive system > Stomach > Rumen ... | reverse complement strand
AGTCTTTCGTGCTGCGCCAATTGCCGCCCCATGAAAAGCCGTGCTCGATGAAGAGTCTGTAGCAGAGGTCGCCCTTTTCTATTTTATAAGGATATTTGTTCTTCCGATTCGTATATTTCTTTCCAGCTTTGGGTTGTACCCATGTGCTCCTGTCCTTGCGCGTTTTTACACAGGGATTCTGTAGGGGATTGATGTCAATAGCTAAGCCCTGAGCATGTTTCGACAGCTTCTTACTGCCTGTTATGACGCGATAACAGAAACATGATGTGTTGTTGGCTGTCATCGAACGCTCATCATTGGCATCATAGTCGTCAACGAGTGTCATCCGTTCAATAGGGTAGTGGGCTTCATAGAGTTTCTGGAAAATATCCAGCAGGTCGGCAGCAATCTTTTGGTTGCACACCAGTTCTCCCTTGTGTACCTTCCCTTCGGCATCATAGTGTAATACCTGCAGGTATCTTAGATCACCACGTTTGATGGTGCATCCGTCAGGATACGACTTCCCTTGCATCCGTGCAAACACGGCATTGCTGAGCGTGTCTACGGAGAAACCCTTCACCTGAGCCATCATCTCAAGACTCAGGAAGCATATCATGACGATAAGGTATATCTTCTTCATGGTTGCAAAATTACGTAATATCTCCTGAAAATCCAAAACAATTTGGGCATAATAGGGATTTTCCCCAACGAAATAGGGAAACGCCCCTTGAGGTTTAGGGACATCCTTTTGCGTCGTCATAGGAAAAGCCGTATCTTTGCACCAGAATCAGTCGAGATTCCATAGGTTTGTTTTTTAGGTTATTGTTTGCTTTAAGTACAAATAAGGGCACAACCGATGCGATATCGGATGTGCCCTATTCTTCTATCTCCTTCTATCTTCCTTTATCTCCTTCTATCTACCTCTTCAAGAACTTCACCGTCTTGACGCGGCCCTGAGCATCGGTATAGCGAGCTATGTAGCAGTTGCCACGCTGTGGGGTGACAACAGGCTGGCCGGCCAGATTATAGAGTGAGATCTGAGAGTTGATATCTGAGATCTGGGCAATGTCAATGCCAGTAACGTCGCTCTGCTCCACAGGAACAAGATAGCTGGTGCTGATATTGCTTTGGGCAATGGTGGGCACGTTTATCACGAAGATATCATTACCTCCATCGGGGTAACGGCCTACGGCCTGATCGGCATGATGCTCGGTGTAGATCAGACGATCGCTCCACGACTCATCAGCAGCGGTGAGGAGTACACTACCGCCATCAGCATCCAGTTTGAATGAGGCATGTAATTGGTCTTTTGACTCCAGCTTGTCGCACCATACGATGAGGTAGCCGTGAGCGGGAATCGTGGTGGAAGTTTGTGAGTCACCTTTACTGATCTGGTATTTCAGGGGTTTCTTCTCGTTATCGCTGAGGTACATGCCTGCTACGTCGATAGGTTCGTCGGTGGTGTTGTAGAGTTCCACCCAGTCGTTGCGCTTGAAATACTCATTCACGTGGATACCATTGGCAGCGCTGACCTCGTTGATACGTACAGGGGTAAGACCCTGTGCGGTCTTCTCTGCATCGGTGAGGGCTGTGAAGCAAGCCTGTAGTTTAATGGCATCAGACCCCGTGACGCTGATAGCAGCATCGGTAGAATACTGTGTGCCGCTCTTCTTCCAGCCAGTGAAACGATAGCCAGCAGGGGCTTTGGCCTCAAGGTCGAAGGTGCCGAAGAGATAGCCCTTGAAGTAAGCATAAGGTACGTTGATACCATTGACGGTGAGTGTGGCACCGTCGATATTCGTAGTGAGTTCTACGGAACGCTTCGTTGCGCTGCTGAGGCCGAAGGCGCTGAACTGCTTCATGTAGTCGGCCATCGTGCTGGCACGTCCGCTGAGGCTGTTCTTGATGGTGGTCGCAGCACGGTCGGGGTCGTGACCATCGTTGATGCCCTGTTGCTTCATGAGCTGACACATAGGTTTGACTTTCTCCAACAGTTCATTGACGATATCTGTGGCGATGCTGGGTTCGAAGACGCTACCTCCCATCAGACAGAAGGTGGTGATAAACTTCTGACGGTAGTCTGCATTATTCAGCAGATTCAAGAAGAGGTTCACGATATCTTTGTTGTAGCTCGTGCGTGGTGCACTGCCATTCTTGAACTTTGCGAAATTGGTGAATGGGTTATTGTCACTGTCGTTCCAGCAGCCCTTGAAAGCGTAGTCGAGGTCGAAACTGATAAAGCGGTAGCGACCATCGTTCCTGCTACGATAGGCCTTCATATTGTTATCTGGCCAGTCATCATTATAGAGGAAGAACGTGGCAGCCATGTAGTTGGTGAACTCATCAATATCGAGTAAGGTCTGCAGCTCCTCGTAAGCACTATTGTCAGATGCCTGTTTACCCAGTTCGAAGATACGCTTGATGGCTACGTCATCACCATTCTTCATGGTGAGGTTCTCGAAGGCATCCAGTTCCTCATCATCATAGCCGAAGTTGGCATAGGCAAACTTGTCGTTGTTGGGCTCACGCATGTTAAACACACCACGCAGTTGTCCGTTGACATATTCTATCACGGGTACGTACGACTGTACGTCGAGGTCGATGCCTGAACGCTGGATGATGGTCTCAAGTGCAGGGTCGATGAAACGGGCATTATGTCGCCAGATATCATTACCGCCATTACGGATAAGGAGTGTCTTACTGCGGATATAGGGCTTCTGTGGGAAGAAGGCATAGTCGAACTGGTTCATACCATCAAACACCTTGTTGCTCTTCAGCTTAAACGAACGGTATTGCTGACTGCGGGTGTAGCCGCCTGATGCGCTGATATTGACATCCTGATTGAACAGCATCTCACCATCAGTGCTGATAAACGAGAAGTTCACCGGACGGTCCCAGTCCTGATTATAGTTCTTCGGACTGCTTTGCCCGTTGCCTGTCTTACCATTTGTGCCATCACCGTCGCAGTCGAAACCAATCTTCGGGTCGGTGAAATATTTCTTGTCGCCAACGATAGAGATAACAGGCAACGTGTAGTTGTTGCTGGTCTTGATATAGCTGCGGGTGACGGGCACGCTGGGCAGATATCCATTCTTGAAGAGACGCAGGGTGAGGTTAGTAGTGTTGTTGAAGGTGAACTGACCATCCTTGCTCTCCTTGCTCGCCTCAATGGCTGTTTCGTCATCGGTATAGAGTTCCCAACTCACGTTGTCGAAATAGTAGTTATTGTCTTTCTTGTCAACGTTCAGGTTGAAAACGATAGACTGCATCCTGCCTGCTGTGCTCTGCCCTGACCACCAGTCATAGTTGGAGCCTGTCTGCTGGTCAGTAATCGTGCCTTCGTAGCTGAGCTCCTGCCATTGGGTTGTGATATTGTAACTGCCGTCCATGATACTACCATTGATGTAGTCGTGGGGCGCACCGTGGCTCTGTGTGGTGATGCGGGCGGCTTTGTCGGCACGCACCATCATGCAGAAACGGTATTTCTCGCCACTCTGCCATACGTGGTCTGGCGTGTAGACAAAGAGTTGTGCAGACCAATCGTTGGTGGCATTGGCTGTGCTATGAATCTTTATGCCTCGTGAACCATTGTAGCCGGCGCCATCAACGATGCGTGCCTCATCACTACTGCCGTCTGCATCACGACTGATGAGACTGACGGCATCCGCTCCTTCGCTGTCACCATTGACAATAAAATCGGTCCAAGGCGATACTTCCTCTGCGTTGCCTTTAGGTGCAGTAGGCATGCTGCCATCGGTGGTGTACATCAGACGGGCACCTTCAGGGATGGTCACTTTGACGTTCAGGGAATTCTTGAAGATGGTGCTGCCTTTGTCAACAACGGGTGCTTCAAGGCGCTCGTTGGCAAAGATAGCCGTAGCATTCGATGCTTCGGGTGTAGGTGTAGAGGTCCATCCCCATGCGTCACCACCATCTGTGGTGCGCGCGTAGGCCGTACGACTCATGGACGACGGATATTGCAGATTATCTACGACAGTACCATTCTTATCCTTGAGGGTGATGACGCCACCGTCGCAATCCAGTTTGAATGGCGCCTGGTTCGACTTGATATCGTTTGAGCCCAACCAAACGACCTTGTAACCCTTAGCGGGGACGGTGCCAATGTTGCTGGGCATCTGCCAGGTGTGCTCTGCATCATCGCAGAGATACATGCCGGCAAGGTTGACATTCTGATCGCTGGGGTTATAGAATTCCACCCAACTGTCGAAATTTGTGGCAGGGCTCATCACAGACCCTGCGTTGGAAGCCATCAACTCGTTGATGACTACTATTACAGACAAAATACTAGTCCACATTGTCAGATAATATTGATAGGTATAGGTTTACATTTATATAGTATACGAACAAAGGAATGATTCCCCGAAAAAAAATGTCTTCCAGACACGCATTCGCATATCTGGAAGACAAAGATATAGGGATTGTAATTTCTTACTGCATGTCGTAAACCACCTGCATGAGGCGCTTGCCCAGGGCATCAGCCTCCTCCATGGTCTGAGCCTCGCTATAGACGCGGATGATAGGCTCGGTGTTCGACTTGCGTAGGTGTACCCACTTGGTGGGGAAGTCAATCTTCACACCGTCGATATCGTTAACTGCGGCCTCAGGATCGGCAGCAAACATCTCCTTCACCTTCACGAGGATAGCGTCCACATCGGTCTCGGGGGTGAGGTCGATACGGTTCTTGGCAATCTGATAGTCGGGGAAGGTCTTGCGCAGTTCGCTGGCCTTCATACCCTTCTGAGCCAGACTGCTCAGGAACAGGCCGATACCTACGAGGGCATCACGACCATAGTGGCTCTCAGGATAGATAACACCACCATTGCCTTCACCACCAATCACGGCACCAACTTCCTTCATCTTTGTGGTGACGTTGACCTCGCCCACAGCAGCAGCGGTGTATTGACCACCATGCTTCTCGGTGACGTCGCGCAGCGCACGGGTAGAAGAGAGGTTGCTGACGGTGTTGCCCTTATCGTGTGACAGCACATAATCTGCTACAGAAACCAGTGTGTATTCCTCGCCAAACATCTTGCCGTCCTCGCAGATAAAGGCCAGACGGTCCACGTCGGGGTCAACCACGATACCGAGGTCGAAGCCGCCCTGCTTCATCTTGTCCATGATACCCTGCAGGTTCTTCTCCAGGGGTTCGGGGTTATGGGCGAACTGACCAGTGCACTCGCTGTTCAGAATCTCGAAGTCTACACCAAGTGCCTTGAACAGGTCGGGCAGGATGATGCCACCAACAGAGTTGATAGTGTCAGCGCAGACACGGAACTTACGAGCCTTGATAGCCTCTACGTCAACCAAACGGAGGTCGAGCACCGACTGGATATGCTGCTGGTTCATCGTGTCGTCCTTGATAACGCGACCCAGTTTCTCCACGGGAGCGTAGTCGAAGTCCTCTTTTTCGGCAATAGCCAGCACCTCAGCGCCATCGGCTGCTGTCAGGAACTCACCCTCGCTGTTGAGCAGCTTCAGCGCATTCCACTGTGTGGGGTTGTGAGAAGCGGTGATGATGATACCACCGTCAGCCTTGTGCCAACGTACAGCCAACTCTGTGGTTGGTGTGGTAGCCAGACCGATGTCGATTACTTCGTAACCCATACCAACGAGCGTGCCACAGACAACGTCGCGTACCATTGGGCCAGAGATACGTCCATCACGACCAACAACGATTTTCTTTCCGTTGATAAACGTGGCATATGCCGTTGTGAATTTTACGATGTCCAGGGGGTTGAGCGTGTCACCCGTATGTCCGCCGATAGTACCGCGGATACCTGAGATAGATTTGATAAGTGTCATATTTTTAATTCTTAATTCTTAACTCTTAACTCTCAATACGTTCGCTGATAGCTGATTTCGTAATAGTAGGGATAGACATAGCTGGAAGCTGTGGTGTGACCCTTGGAGTGGGGCACAATCAACTTTACCTGAGCAATATGCCCTGTCTCATCGTCCTCACGGCCTACGTTGATATAGGGGAGTGGCGACAGCAGACCGGCGGCTACTGATGAGGTGCCGTAGGTAGAATACATCAGACTGCCAGAAAGGAAATAGGCAGAGTACGACGTACCCGTGCGCTCTACCACCATATAGTCGGGATCGTAGGGGTCGGTATCGTTATAGACCTGTGTAGAGTCCATGATACACAACTCGTAGAAGCGCATCAGGAGTGTCACGCGCTCATTGTTCTGCACGGGTGTGCCGTATCCCTTATGTACAATCTGCATATAGACACCGTCATTGTTCAGATAGACATACTCGTTCTTTGTGGTATCGGTTATGTCGCCTTTGGCATGGAAGTCTGCCTCTGAAATGACGTTGATACCTTGTTCGGCAATGAAATTCCTGATAGCTGCGCGCTCCTTGTCTTTCTTCTCGCCATAGGTCTCGTAGTCGTTGCATGACGTGAAACTGACGAGACAGCCAAGGATAGCCATAATGAAGAATACTTTTCTCATGTAGCTTATCTTATTTTGTTTAACTTTTCAATTTGTCCTCGAATGCCAGGATAGCCTGTTGCGTAATCTTGACGGCTTCTTCGAGCGAGCACTCCAAACGACCACCCGAGGCATTCAGATGACCACCGCCGTTGAAGAACCTTGCGGCAACCTCATTGCAGGGGAAATCATCGACTGATCGCAGACTAACCCATATCAGGTTCTCTTTCTCGGTATCCTCGCGCAGGGAGATGCTCAACTTCAGACCTTTGATCTGCTGTGGGATGTTGACCAAACCCTCGGCATCGCCCTTGATGAAATGGAAACGCTTCAGGTCAGCACGACTCAAGGTGAAATAGGCGGCATGACGCTGTGCGTCGTACACCATCTTCTCATAGAGCACGTAGCCCATCAGTCGGATGCGGTTCTCGGAATAGTTATGATAGACGTTACGATAGATCTTATCCTTATTGATATGCTTCGTGAGCAACTGTCCGATGATAAAGAAGATATCGGGATCATTGCTGTTGAAGGTGAAGCCTCCTGTGTCTGTCATCATACCGCAATACACGGGAATGGCAAAATGTTTGGTGGCTTCGGGGAAGAGTCCCAGCTGCCAAGCCAGACGGAACACCAGTTCGCAGGTCGATGAGGCCTTGGAAACAGAGATGGTGATTGCTGTCTCTACATCGGGATCCAGGTGGTGGTCGATGAGTACCTTTGGCGCTTTCGTCGCGGCTAGGGCCTCACACATATCGCCCGTACGATTCAAGGCGTTGAGATCCAACAAGAAGATAAGGTCTGCGTGCTGGATAGTCCAGTCGCATCCCTCCTTATGCTTGTCGTAGCGGATAATCTTTTCGGAGTTGGGTAGCCACTGCAGAAAGTCGGGCTGTTGATCGGGAATAAAAATCTGGGCCTCTTTGCCCATCATACGCAAGCATTCCGCCCATCCCAACAAAGAGCCAATGGCATCGCCGTCGGGACTGCGGTGACATACACAGATAATGGTGTCTGCATGAGAAACAAGCGTGCGGAGTTGTTCGCACGCTTGTTCTGTTATAATGTTTTCGAGCATTTAAAACAATTTGTTGGGATATACGCCCTCGTCAACCAACTTCTGGATACGAGCAACGGTAGCGTCGCGGTCGGCAGCATAAGTCACGCCAAACCATACGCTGGTGGTGTCGAGCACCTCGCACGTAGCAGTGCCGTCGTTAATGAGCTTGTTGACCATGAGGGGGATGAAGAACTCAGCCTTCAGGTTCTCCATATTCTTCGGATCGCTGAGGAACTCCTTGAAATAAGCCTCAGAATACTCGAAGTAGTCGGGAGTGAAGCCCCACATGTTCATTGACACGGGTGCGTTCTCATCCAGAGCCTGCCATTCGCCCTGCTCGTCCTTATACTTAATAACGCCGTCCATGCGCAGAATCTCGGTGCGCTCTACGACGTCAGTCAGATGACGCTTGTCGTTGTAAGAACATACGCCACGAGCCACAGAGCCGTTCTCACTCAGCGTGTTGCAAACGCGGAAGCCTACCATCGCATACTTGTTCTTTGTACCCTCTGGCAGGTTGCTCAGATATTTGCCAATCTGCATGAAAGCATCGCGACCATAGAAGTCGTCACAGTTGATCACGCAGAAAGGTTCCTTAATCACGTCCTTACCCATCAGCACAGCATGGTTTGTACCCCAAGGCTTTACGCGACCCTCTGGAGCCTTGAAGCCCTCGGGCAGTGCGTCGAGTGCCTGGAAACAGAGTTCGCAGGGTACGTGACCCTCGTATTTTGCAAGAATCTGTGTGCGGAACTGCTCCTCGAAATCCTTACGGATTACCCACACGATTTTGCCGAATCCAGCCTGGATGGCGTCGTAGATACTATAGTCCATGATGGTCTCGCCGTTGGGGCCCAGACCGTCGAGTTGCTTCAGGCCGCCATAACGGCTTCCCATACCTGCTGCAAGAAGAAAAAGGGTTGGTTTCATTCGTTTTGTAATTTAAGAATTATTATTTTCGTGGCAAAGGTACTACTTTTGATTGAGAATTGAGAATTGGAAATTGAGAATTTGCTTCCGCTCTACCTTTTTTAACAAAAAGTGGTGGTTTCTTCTTATTTTTCGCGCTGCTCTTTGACATTTAGAACGGGTAGCCGATGGCGAAATGCAGGGCGTGCATATCCTTGAACCGACGGATGTTGAAGTAGCCTGATTTGCCGGTGTCGTAGGGTAGGTGCAGACCGAAGCCCCAGTCCACACGAATCACGAGGAAGTCCATGTCATAGCGCAGTCCCACACCTGTGCCTGTAGCCAGATGCTTGAGTAGTTTGCCAGGCTTGAACTTCATGTCCGACACATCCTTGTTCCATTTATCCACGAAATCATGGTCGTAATCATCAAGGTCGCCATAATTCAGCGTATAGTCGCTGTTGCTCCAGATATTTCCTGCATCCAGGAAGATGGCACCATAGAGGCTACCAGCTAGTTGCCGACGGTATTCCAGGTTCATCACCAGTTTGGAGTCACCGTTCTGTAATAGGTATGATATCTGCTTATTATTCACACTCCCCATTGAGGGATAGGCACCGGGACCGATGCTGCGTACGGTGAACGCACGGATGCTGTTGGCGCCGCCTATGTAGAAACGCTCACTGAAAGGCGCTTCGGTAGAGTTGCCGTAGCTCCACATCCATCCTGCATAGACATGTCCTATCACCTGCGACTTCGAGTTGATGGGCCAAGTCTTGGTCAGGTCGGTCTCTATCTTTACATATTGAGAGTAGGGGTTCTTAAAGAGCGTTTTATCCTTTTGGTTCCATCCGTAGCCTTGTACCAACACATCATAGAGCGCCGTCACATTGCCCGACTCCTCTATCGTTGTCTCCCAGCGTACGGGCGAGTGGTATTTTTTGGCCGAGCCCTGATAGGTGAACGTGTAGCGCATCTTGGGGATGAAGTAATCGTCCATCGAGGTCAGCAGATAGGGGTTCTGTATCAGCAGATTGTTGAACTGTTCCGTGCGGGTGTTGATAAACTGATATTTCAGGGTGATGGGCGAGAACTCATGACGCGAACTCTCACGTGGTTGCCAGCGATAGGTCCACTCGCCGCTCACGATGTGCATCTTGTAATAGTCGGGACGGTTGACGATGTCGGTCGAGATCTTGGCGATGGTCCAAGGGGTGGCATAAAACTGCCGTGGACGCTTGATGCGCCCGTTCTTGTCGCGCTTCACCCGTCCGTCCTTGTCGCGTCTGGGACTGTCGCTGGTGAAGGGCAGCAGGATACGTGGAAACTCCACTGAGGCATCGGCACCATACTGATAGGTGTTCATGTTGGACTCCTGCGAACTGGTCTGCCATTCGTACGAGCCGTGCAGGTTGACATCCAGTTTCTCGCCGCCACGGAAAGCATTGCGGCGTGTGAAACCCAGTTTCAGCTCCGGTCCCATACGACCGATGGTGCGGTTCACGAAGTTGGTCTCCATATAGACGTCCCACGGCTTGTCAAACGTGCAGTTGAGCGTCAGGTCGAGCGTGTCGCGATCACGGGGGGTGAATTGCAGGTCAACGGATGAGAAGACCCCCGTACCGTTAATCTTCTGCACAGACTCCGTGTAGTCAGCATAGCTGAACAGTCGGCGCGGACGCAGTTTCAGGTCGCGCAGGATGACACGCGGACTGATGGGTGCATGTTTCTTGCCCGTACCATAGAAAATCTTCAGGAAGCGGCGCCCTATGCTGTCCGTCATCTGCTGACGTGCACTCTCTCTCAGTTGCATTCTGATATTACCTACATACCAGGGATGCAGCGCCTGTTCTGGTAGCGAGTCGGCCAGTTGCAGACGTAGTTTCGCCCTGTTGCGAATGTCGAAGGTATCTGCCAGATAACTGGCGTAGCCCGACTGATAGTAGTAATAGCCATTGTTGCGGAACAACTGACTGAGTCGCGAGCGCTCGGCATCCAGCGTGGCTACGTTGAACGGGTCGCCCGCCTTGGCCTGCGCCTCATTCTGCGTAGAATCTATCAGCGCCTGCATCTGTGGTGGGAAATTCACGTAACTCAGGGTGTCAATCCTAAACAGCGTATCGAGTGTCACCGTGTAGCCTATCTTCATCTTCTTCGGGTTGCGCTGACGCTTCTCCTCATACGTCACCTGTCCGCGCATGTAGCCGTTCTTACGGAGTACCGACTTCGCCACCGAGGCACGCAGGGCAGGGTTCACCTGACTCATCAGCACTGGCGCCTTGCCGAATGACTTGTTGAGCCATTTCTTGAACTTTCCGCTGGAGCCGTAGGCATAGTTCCATATCCACAATCCATAGGGGAAAGGTGTGCGATAGTAGCTACTGCCGAAGAGGGCACCGTTGGGTGCCGTGGCCAGTGCCGCCTCCACCTCTTCCTGCGTAGCGATGAAATTCTCATCGTCGACGTAGTTCTTGTATTCTATCTTTGTCAGACCGGTAAACAGTTGGTCGCCATCGGGCACATGCTTCGTTGTGGAGCAAGCCGACGACAGGCATACGATGCCTACCAGTAGGATCAGGAGTTTAGCGTATCGAGTCATTTCTTTGTCGTGATGATGAACGTGGAACGGGTGTCGTTGTTGAGGTTGGCTTGATGAGCTCGCCAAGTTTCTGCAGCTTCTTCTTCCAGATGTAGCCACCGCCGTATTTGCTGGTATAGCCCTCTAGCCAGTCGTATGAGTTCTGGTCGTAGAACAGTTTGACGTATTGGTTGGACGTAGGACTGAGGCGATACTCCATCGTGACATTATCAAAGAACGACTGGTTCTGCCCGTTATGCTGGGCGGCGTCGTTGCCCGATGATACCTTACCGCCTATCTGCACCTTCAGACGGTTGTTCCAGAAGCGCTTGGCAAACTTAAACGAGTAGTCGGTATGCGACTGACCGGTAGCGTCGGTGGTGTTGTTCAGACCTACGCTCAGGTCTACGCTCTTCAGGGCGTTACCCGTGATCGTGTTGATCTCGCTCTCCAGGAACGAGTTGAGGGCCGAGTTCATCGAGAATCCCCTGGTGTTGCCATCAGCCAGATACATGCCCGTGGTCAGCATCGTCACAGCCAGTTTGCTGCGCTGCTCGGTCGATAGCGCACTGAGCTCGCTGTTGATGGCGTAGTCCTCGGGTGCCTCAATGATAAATTCCAGTCCCATCTTATTCAGCGTGCCTGTGATGGCCACACCACAGTTGAAGGCTACGCTGCGTGTCTGCTCGCCCTCCTGTCCTACGCTGGCAGTGGTATGCTCCGTTGCCGTGATGTTCAGCGTTGGATCCATCGCATCACCTGTAAACTCCACATAACTGCCGTCCTGGATCAAAAAGGTCTTCAGGGGTATCACGGGCAAAGAATATTTCATCTGTCCGCTGGTCATCGTGTAGCGTCCCGTCAGTCGCAGGTCGTCCATACTGTAGATCATGCGCAGCTCGCCACCGCCAAAGAGGTCCACATAGTTGCTCAAATCTGCATTCAGTCCGCATTTTACGTGGGTGCCTGGGTCTATATTGATACGCAGGTCTATATCCAGTCCGCCAGGTGCCGGTCGGTGTACCACGGTCTGTGTGGTATCGTTGAAGTCGGTAAACTTCACCAGTTCGTCCAGTTGGTTATCTGTGGATAGTGGCGAGTCGAGCAACAGGTACGTCAGGTCTGTAGTGCCCAGCACGTCCAGTCTGCCGCGCATTCTCAGACGGTCCACCGGTCCGCTCATGGCGGCATAGAAATTCACGAAGCCCTTACCGTAGGCTATCGATTTCGCCGTCTGTCGTGAGTTGATAAGCTGGTAGTCCGTAGCCCTCATGCGCAGGTCCATCGTCATGTGATCCAGGTCGTGGAAGTCGATGTTACCCATGATGTTCAGCGGGTTGTCGTTGTAGGCATACATGGTGAAGTTCTCCAGCAGCAACTTCGACTGCTGTATGCGTACGGGGTCGTTGTCGAAGCGCAGACGGATACCGTAGGGCTGACTGATCAGGAAGGCAGAATCTACGTATAGCTCACCGTTGACGTTTGGCTGACTCAGCGAGCCTTCTACGTTCATCTCACCTTCGACAAAACCCTCGAAACCGATGAGCTGGTCGGGTATGAAACCGTTGAGCAGGTCGAGTGGCGCACGCATCAGGGTCAGCGTACCGTCGATATGCTCATGACCGTCTGTCACCTTCTTATTCTTGTAGTTACCACTAAACGTAGCCACCTCGCGTCCGTCCTGTGCCAGCATACCTTCTACAGCATGGGTGTCGTCCTCACGTTGCATATACACAAACTCCGTACTCAGTGTACCCATGGGGCAGCCCTCGTAGCTCATGTTCTTTACTTGCATATCGCTGGCCACGGAGATCTGCTTCTGCTCGTTCATCATCAGGTGGTAGTCGCCGTCCAGCAGACCCGTGATATGGGGCATGTAGGGGATGGCTCCCGTCAACTTGTCCAGGTCAAACCGGTTCAAGCTGATGGTGAGGTCTTGCAGCAGCGTGGGGTCCTGATCTTCCGAATAGACCCTCACACCCGTACCGTCGTCGGCCAGCAGACTCACCTTAGCCTGCAGTCTGAGGTTGTTCTGCAGGAACAGGAAGTTATCATCATTGAGCGTGAACACCCGATAGCCGATGGTGGGATTGCTGGGCAACAGGCGGAAGCGCAGTCCGTTGTGCTCCATCTCTACCTTCGTACCCAGGCGCAGGGCCAACTGATCCTTGTCGTCATAGAAACGTACGCCCAGACTGGCACCGTGTTCCTGCAGCAGTCCGTCGATGGTGGCTGTGAAGATAAACTGCGGATTCCTGCGGTTGTTGGCTATCCTGCTTTGGAAGGTCAGTCCGTGGTTGGGCTTGTCCTTCAGCGTCACGTAGACGGTGTCTATGCGTGTGGAGTCAGCATTCAGTCCGAAGAGGTGTGCCTCGCCGTTCACACCCGTGATGGGCGATGTGTTCACGTCTATCAGCAACTCTTGGAAGTCTGTGTTAGCCACCGATTTCAGGAAGTCCGTCATGGGGTTGTTGCGCCCGCTGATCAGGTACAGACGTGCCGTGGGCAACATCGCCTTCAGCGTGGGCTGGTCTATGACACGACGGTCGAACTGTGAGGCTGCGCTGTCGGCCAGTGCCGACAATTTTTCTGTTAAGGGCTGATAGCTGCCGCTGGCATCTAGTTTGATAATCAGCGAACCACTCTGTGCCCGCAGGTAGGTGGTGTCGGGTCTCAGGCTTACTAAGATACCCACCTTCTCCGGGCGGTAACTCTTCATCGAGTCGCGCAGGTAGATATGGTCTATCAGTCCGCTCAGTCGGTGACTGTCGTCCAAGTTGCTGCTCACGTCGAATTCGCCTGCCAGTCCGATGGTCAGCGGTTCGGGGGTCACGCCCAGGGCATAGAGGTCTATGTGGCTCATCTGGGTGGATAGCGTCGATAGGATTCTGTCGTGCTTGCCTTCCTTGCTGATGCTTACGTCCATGTTGAGTGTGCCGTCCACCAGATTGTTACAGGTCATCAGGTCTATCATGGCGTGCCCGTTTTTCAGGTGGGCTTGCAAATTGATATCGTCCATATTGTGCTTGTCGTAGCCCAGGTGTGCTATGTCCACGTCGGCATCCATCCAGGTGCTGGGTTGCAGGAAGTCGGTGCCCTTTCCGGAAATTGAAAGTTGAGAGTTGAAAGTTGAGAGTTGAAAGTTGGGCATGAAATGACTCAAATCCACGTCCTGCACATCGGCCTGTGCGTCGTAAGCCATCTGTTTCGCATCGAAGAACGCGCTTACCTTGGCCGTTCCCTTACCCTCGTAGGCTGTCAGTGAGGTCATATAACGCTGGCCGTCCACCAGTACGTTGCCGTCGATGGTCAGTCCGCTGGGAATCCTGACGTCCGTTGTTGGTACGTCGAAGGTGGCCAACAGTGGTTGCAGGTCGTAGCTTTTGGCATACAGATCTACGTCGGCCTCCATGTGGTCTATATCCGTCAGGTTACTGATGGTGCCGCGGGCATTAGCTTCCAGCATCGTGGGCCACAGCAGTTGTTGGATGTTCAGCGCCAGGTGTTGCAGATTGCCCTTTATGTCGCCTTTCAGTTGCAGAGGCCACTCGGGTAGTCTGCTCATATCCAAGCCATTATAAAACCATGCCACGTCCTGCTTACCCATCTGGGCATCCAGTGTGACGTCCATCTGTCCGGGGGCTACCGAGTCGGCTACGTTGAAGTCCACGTCAGCCCTCGCATAGATATTGGTGAAGGGTGTCTGCAGGGTCAGACCAGGCAGGTGGACAGCTTCATCATCGAGGCTGACGGCGCCGCTGAGCTCGTTGACCACCAGTCCGCACACATCCTTCATCGCCGCATGGCGCACGTTCATCTTGGTGATAGGACTGGCGTAGAGTAGGGAGTCTATGTGCCAGTTGATGGCGCTCATGTCTAAATGGAAATAGTCCAGCAATCCGGGCTCCTGATGCGGTTCGAAGGGCATGTCAAAACGGAACGTGCCGTTCTGCCAGGTCAGCGTGCCTACCTCGTAGCGCTCTTCTGCCAGGTTGATATGACTGCCGTCGGCCTGCATCTTCTCTGCACTCAGCGCTATCAGCATCGAGTCGCCGGGCAGATGAATTGAAAATTGAGAATTGACAATTGATAATTTTTTGGCTTCGATAAGCCAAAGTAGGGGCTCTGACTCCGTGGTGTCCACGGCGGCGGTATCGCTCAGCAATACGGTGATGTCGGCATCTGATAGCAGGGCATCACCCAGATTTACGCGATTGTTTGCCAGTTGTATCATGCTGGGAGCCAATGAAAAACGTCTCAGGGCGCCTTTCACCTGTACATCACTTATCAGGTCGAGTGTGTTGATGCGCGACTCCTGCAATTCCAGTTCTTCTACCTCGATGTCACCAGCCAGTAGCGGCATCAGTCCGATGCCCACCACCGCCCTGCGTATATCGGCTATTGTGTCGCCTTCTTGCACCACGGTGACGCCATCAACGCCCAGATCCAGCGGGAAACTCAAATCCACGTGCTCCACGGTGATGTCGTAGCCCGTCTTCTCTGAAGCCACCTCTGCCACCTGTTGCACCAGCCAGTTCTGGATGGGCGGCACATAGATTAGCAGCGGCAGAGCCAGTATGGCTACTACCGTTACCGCGGCTATGATGGCAATATGTTTCAGACGGGACTTCATCTTTTTAGGAGTTAAAGGAGTTAAGGAGTTAAGACGTTAGTTTTGTTCCTTCCCCAGTGCCTGCCAAAGCGGATCGTTGGGGATGGGCGCTTCGATGCAGATAGTCTCTTTGCTCACAGGGTGTACGAACTCTATGCGGTGACTCTGCAACGAGATGCTGCCGTCGGGGTTCGACCGCTTGGCACCGTATTTCAGATCGCCCTTGATGGGACGACCGATGGTGGACAACTGACAGCGTATCTGATGATGGCGACCCGTCAGCAGCTCTACCTCCACCAAGTCGTAGTTGTCGCCCTGGGTCAGCACCCTGTAGCGCAACTGTGCCTTCTTCGAGTGGGGCACCTCATGGTCGTAGGCATAACTCTTGTTCTGCTGCTCGTTGCGCACCAGCCAATTCTCCTGTAGATGCCATGATTCGGTCGCGGTAGCCGCTCGACCTCTGGTCGCTTGCACGGCAAGAAATTTTTCACTTTTCACTATTCCTTTTTCCCTTTCCACTATCGCCCAGTACGTCTTCTTGATGTGATCCTTTTCGGCGAACATCTTGTTGAGGCGGGTCAGGGCTTTCGAGGTACGGGCAAAGACCACCAGACCGCTTACAGGGCGGTCCAGTCGGTGTACCACCCCGAGGAACACGGCCCCGGGTTTCTGGTATTTCTCCTTGATGTAGTCTTTCACAATTTCAGAAAGGGGGCGGTCGCCAGTTTTGTCACCCTGCACAATCTCTCCGCTTTCCTTGTTGACTATAATAATATGGTTGTCTTCGTAGACTACTTGCATGCTCTTGTCTTTTCTTGCCTGCAAAGGTACGAATAAGCGAGTAAAATGCAAAAGGAAAGCTTGCTTTTCTTTTCATTTTCGAGCGAAAGTACCTTCGAGCGCAAGCTCAAAGGTACGAATAAGCGGGGAAAATACCAAATTTACTTCACTACAACTTTCTTTCCATTCTTAACATAGACAGTCTCGAAAACATGAAAAAAGGTGCCTGGAAAGTGAAACCAGACACCTTTTTTATCGATGAAATGGGGATTTTTTACATCATAGAGAAGGCTTGGGTGAAGAGACCGTAGCTGAGTGTCCGTCCATCGTCCACGTCATATACATCGCTTAAAGGCCTTGGCCTGTGGTAGCTTTGATGAGAGGATGAGTGCGTAAAGACCACTCTCGTTGATGATAACGACCTTCGATTTATAGTTAGAACCAGTCCCCTGAATCAGGGTAGTGGTTTTATCTTCGGTATCAACATGTGTGGCAATAGCGTTTTCAGGCTTGGCATATCCCAGCGCCTGGGCCACATCTTTGCCCACAAACATGATTTGGTTATTAACTTGGCAAGTACGAATAAAACTGTTACTCTGTCTGTTCGTCTGTTATTCTGTCTTTAAAAACCAGCTACTCTGTATTTGTTAATGTGTTATTGTGTCTTTAAAAAACCTGTTCTTGTGTCTCAATAAGTCAAAGATCGCCTTGTCGTTTGTTGACTTTTGGCAAAATTTAACAAGACGTTTGTTGTACTGATAGCCAATAAGCTTACTGCGAAGTCCTAGGTGGGAGTCGATTACAGAGGACAGAATACGGTCAAATATGTCCGATACGGAAAATATGCCACCAAAAGCGCTGATTTTCTCAGATTTTTGTTGTACCTTTGCCATGTCATTGATGATTTTGCTTGTCTTGATTTGCAGCACTAAGGTAAGTGAAAAATCTGACTATAAAGAAAGTTAAACTAAAATGCTGAGGAATTTAGGTTAAACTAAAATGCTGCGGAATTTAGGTCAATGAAGAAAATTGCGTGTTTATTTTTGGTATGTGTGTCTGCTGTTATGGCAGTTGCACAAGGGTATCGGAATGATTTTATTTCGCCGACTGACGGGCAGCGTTCATTGATAATATGGCAATGGATGGATGGGCTTGTCAGTAAGGAGGCTATCACGAAAGATCTGGAGGCTTTCAAGGCTGCTGGAC